>SXGT01596522.1_pt1 | contig 28222 bp, 19 predicted proteins | sample 3176221 | NCBI WGS metagenome assembly SXGT01 (sample SAMN11356862, study PRJNA531348) | freshwater metagenome | isolation source: freshwater sample F1-120 | place: China: Fuxian Lake, Yuxi | collected 2017-12-25 | reverse complement strand
GGCTGGGCACGGCCGAGGAGATCGCCGCGCTCGCGGTGTACCTTGCAGCCGACGAGTCGAGTTACACGACGGGCGCGATCCACGTGATCGACGGTGGCTGGGCGAACTGAGGAACCACGAGCCATGGCAGCAATCCTCGACGGCATCCGCGTGCTCGAGTTCACCACCGCGATCCAGGGGCCAGCCGCGGGCCAGTACCTTGCGGACCTCGGTGCCGAAGTGGTGAAGGTGGAGCCGCCGATCGGCGACGGCGCGCGCTATGTCGGCAAGCTCGACGAACTCGGCCCCGAAGCCGGCTCGCAGTTCGTGGCAGTGAACCGCGGCAAGCGTTCTGTGAGCCTCGATGCGCATTCCGAGCTCGGCCGTGCGGTGCTGCATCGGCTTGCCGCGCGCAGCGATGTCTTCCTGTCGAACTACCGCGCGCCTGCCCTCGCACGCATGCAGCTCGATGCCGGCACGCTGGCGGCGCTCAATCCGAAGCTCATCTACGCGGCGGTGTCCGGCTTCGGCCCGCTCGGCGACGACGCGCACAAGGCGATGGTGGACAGTGCGGCGCTGGCACGCGGTGGCCTGCTGTACATGACGGGGCCGCCGGACGGGCGGCCGATGATGCCCGGCGCGACGATCGCAGACACCGGAGGCGCCATGGCGCTCGCACTGGGCGTGATGACGGCGCTGTTCGCGCGCGAGCGCACGGGTGTGGCACATCGGGTGGACACCTCGGCGCTCTCCGCGCAGGTGTGGCTGCAGATGTGGGAGCTGCAGCACGCCGCTGTGGCCGGCACCTCGCCGCTGCGCGCGGGTTCGCACCATCAGATGCTCAATGGCCCCGTGGGCACGTACACGAGCAGCGACGGCGTGCACTATCAATTCGCGCTGATCCTCGACGTGGCGGCCTGGCAGTCGTTCTGGGCGTTCGCCGGTGAGCCTGAGACGGCGCTCGATCCGCGCTGGGACATGCCGGGCAAGCAGTTCTCGGTGGGCGCCGGCCCGGAGGATGTCGCTGCGTTGCGCGCGTGCATGCTGCGGGCGTTCGCTGCGCGCACGAGTACCGAGTGGGACGCGTTCCTCGCCGGGCAGCCGGAACTCATCTGCGAACGCGTGCGCGACTACGCAGGGGTGCTGGCAGACCCGCAGAACCTCGCCAACGGGATGGTGGCGCGCATGCGCATGCCCTCGGGCGCGGAGGTGCCCGCGATCGGTACGCCGGTGATGTTCGACCAGTCGCCGCGGACGCACTTCGCCGGGCCGCCGGTGCGGGGCGAGGCAACGCGAGAGGTCATGGAAGCGCTGGGCTTCGAGACCGCGGAGATCGCGGCGCTCGAGGCGCACACCGAGGGCGTGCGCAGACGACTGCTGGGGCTGTAGTCGCCGAAAAGGGCCCTTTCCCCGGACATGACTTGCCTGACGGGAAGGGACCCGCACTTGACTGGCACGTGCGGGTGATCTGCGCTGACCGATACGGCTCAGCCTTGATCCATTCGGCTTGGGTCTATCCGGCTTAGCCGAGGCCCATGAACTCCGGCGTTGCCTCGTGGCCGAGCAGGATCTTGCCGGACTCCGCGTACAGCGGATGCGCCACCCAGCGATGGGTCGCGGCGCCGTGCGCATCGCGCAGCTTGCGCTCGAGCGGACAGTTCATGCGCATCGCGGTGGTGCCCGCGGTGTTGTGCACCAGGTCGACCACGTGCATCGAGGCATTGGATGCATGGGTGCAGGCGAGGCGGCCGGCCTGGGTCGTTTCCGGCGAGGGGATCTCGCGGCCACGCTTCAGTTCTTCCTCGACGGCGTGCATCGATTCCATCAGGTATGCACGTGCCGCGCGGAGATTGGCTTCCGCCTCGCCGATGCGCTGCTGAGCCACCGGGCGATCGCGCAGGGCCGAGGCCGTGAGCCAGGGCACCTTGGTCTGCGCAAGCTGGATGAATTCGTCGATCGCGCCGCGGGCGATGCCGATCGCCACAGCGGACTTGTTGTAGGCGAGGCGCAGCGCGACGGGCACGCGGAAGGCGGGGTTCTCGTAGTGCGACGGCAGCTGCAGCAACTGCACGCTGGACCACTTCTCGCTGACGTAGGCGCCGTTCGCACGCACGTCGTGGCTACCTGAACCGCGCAGGCCGGCGACGTCCCAGGTGTCCAGGATCTCGTACTCGTCCTTGTGCAGGAACCAGGAGCGGATGATCGGCGCGCCGTTGGCGTCGGTGGCGACGCTGTCGCCCTCCATGAGCGGCGCCATCATGAAACACCAGGTGGCGTTGTGGCAGCCGCTGATGAAGGTGCTCTGGCCCCAAACGCGATAGCCGCCGTCGGGCTGGCGCACGGCGCGGGAGGGCTGCGAGCCCGGGCCGCCGCCGCCGCACATCACCACGCGCGGGTTGTCGAGGTAGACCTCCTTCGCCAGCGCCTTGTCCATGCCGCCCGCGGCCATGGCATTGATCTCGGAACCGAGCATCACGTTCCAGCCGACCGACGCGTCGACCTTGGAGATGGCCTCGAGGATCTCGATGGTCTCGGTGATCGTCGCGTCGTCGCCGCCGAGTTCCTTCGGGATGGCGATGCGGAAGATGCCGGCGTCGACCAGCGCGTCCACGCAATCCTGCGGCAGGCGGCGCAGCTGCTGCGCCTTGTCGCCGCCGTCGCGGATCACGTCGGTCAGGGCGGCAACGCGCTGCAGGGGCGTTCCCGTGGGTACTTTTGCTGCCGAGGGTTGGTTGGACTGGGCAGTGGTAAGGGGCGTCGCCATCGGGTGCCTCATGACACGGTTGGGTTGAGCCGCCGAAGTTACCACCGTCTCCGCGCCGCGAAACCGTCAGCAGTGCCTTTTTCCGGGGCAACCGGCCGCCGACCCCACCGACGGGGTCCCGTGCGGCCCGGAATGCGGCTCAGGCGGGCAGGCGGTACCAGTCCGGCAGGTCCGCGCGGGTGATGCGCACGGCGGTCGACAGGGCGTCCTGGCCGAAGTAGATGTCCTCGCCCACCAGCTTGCCCTGGCCGTCGCTCGGCCACACGGTGACCAGCTGGGCGCAGGTCAGGAACAGCTCGTCCTCGCGCACCGCCTGACCGCCAATCTCCGTGCGGCCGGCGGCCAGCAGCGCCTTGCCGGTGGTCGCCTGCTTCACCTGCCCTTCGGTGATCACGCCGCCGTGGTCGGCCACGATCTTCTCGACCACCACCTGGAACTGGTTGCCGCCGCTGGCGATGAGGCCCTGGTAGAAGCCCTCGACTGCGGCGCGGCCGCGCAGCTCGAATGGCCCGGTGGGGTTCCAGAAGTGGTACACCGGTTCGGCCGTGAGCGTGGCCATGAGCTCGGGCAGGTTGCCCCGGATCTCGTGTTCCATGTGATCCCGCACCCCCTGCACGAGCGTGCGCACCACGGGGTCGGTTTCGCGGGCGGCGCGCGCCTCGAGGATCAGCCAGCTCTCGTAGGGCTTTAGCGTGGGCATGTGGTGTTCCTGCTCCGTTCTGCATCGTGGATGGATGGGGTGGATGGGTGGGGTGGATGGGTGGGTTGCCCGGGCTTGGAAGGCGCGGACGAACCTGCGGCCGCGAGCGTACGCGCACACCGTCCCGGCGCGTCAACGCTCGGCTGCAGGGAATCTCCCTGCGGGCTCGCCCGAAGGGATTGCTCCCCGGGGCATCGCACAGGCTAGATTCGCGCCGTGGTGCGATTGCGGATCGCGCCGGCGGCTGCCACGTCCGCCCACCGCATGCGCCCACCGACACCGCCCTACCGATATTCCCCAGAGTTCCAGAGAGGACAGGCCATGACCCGCATCAGCAAGATCGACGCGAAGGATTGGGATCCCGAACTGCGCGCAATGACGCGCCCCGAGACGGCGACGGACCTCGAGCAAGGGCTCATGCGGATGTTCGCGCACAGCCCGCAGGTGGCGAAGGGCATGATCCAGTTCGCGGGTGCGATGAAGGTTCACCGCGTGCTGCCGGAACGGCTCATCGAGCTTGTGCGCCTGCGCGTCGCCTTCCACAACCAGTGCCGCAGCTGCATGGCCATCCGCTACACCGACGCGATCGCCGACGGCGTTACCGAGGACCTCGTGTGCTCGCTGGAGAAGCCGATGGAGGCCGAGAATCTCACGGCCGCGGAGAAGTCCGCGCTCGCCTTCGCAGACCTGTTCGCGAACAACCACCTCGCGATCGGTGATGCACAGTACGACGACCTGAAGCAGCATTTCACCGAGCGCGAGGTGGTGGAGCTCGGCATGACGCTGGCCTTCTTCGTGGGCTTCGGGCGTCTTGCCGCGACGCTGAACATGCTGGAAGAACTGCCCGAACGCTTCCAGGACAAGAGCATCCCGCAGCTCGCGCCCTGGGGCGAAGCGGTGATCGTCGTCCGCTGATCGAATCAGCTCATCGCCCCCTGTATTCGCCCCTGCCATCACTCCTGAACTGGTAACTGAACATGAACATGCATGATCGCTTCCGCCTCGACGGCCAGGTCGCCGTGGTCACGGGTGGCGGGCGCGGCATCGGCCGTGGGATCGCGCTTGCCCTCGCGGACTGCGGGGCCGATGTCGTGGTGCTCGCGCGCCGCCAGCATGAGGTGGATGCAGTCGCGGAGGAGATCCGGGCGCGGGGCCGGCGTGCACTCGCGCTGTCGGCCGACGTCATGGATTTCAGCCAGCTCCCGCTCGCGCTCGATGGTGTGCTGGCCGAGTTCGGTCGCCTCGACCTCATGGTCAACAACGCCGGTGGCAATCTCGACCGGCAGATGCACGCGCTGCCCGGCATCAGCCTCGAGAAGTTCGACGAACAGCTCGCGCTCAACATGAAGACCAAGTTCTGGGGCACCCAGCAGGCCGCAGCGCGGATGGCGAACGGTGGCCGCGTGATCAACATCATCTCCGTCGCCGCACACCGCGCGAGCCCGGGCTTCGGCGTCTACTCGGCGGCGAACCTCGGGATGATCAGCATGACGCGCACCTTCGCGGCCGAGCTCGCGCCCAGGCGCATCACCGTGAACTGCATTGCGCCGGGGGTGGTGGTCACGGAGATGCTGGTGGAGACGATGAAGATCGGCGAGCAGGAAGCGCAGGACATGTTCGCCAGGACGATCCCGCTCGGGCGCACGGGCACGCCCGAGGATTGCGCCGCGGCCGCGGTCTTCTTCGCCTCGCCTGCCGCGGAGTGGATCACCGGCCAGTTCATCGATGTCGCCGGCGGGCCCTGACCCGGCACCGCACCTGCATACCCCCACTGTCGATGGCGCGCCTGTCGGTGCGCACCCATCCCAAGGCTGAACCATGACCTTCGTCGAGTCCCTGTCTGCCCTGTATGCCGACCTCGTGCCGGCCTTCATCGACGGCGTGCTCTGGGGCAACCACACCTTCCTCGTGATGCTCGGCACGGGGCTGCTGTTCAGCATCTGGTCGAAGTTCATCCAGTTTCGCGCCCTCACCCACGGCGTGCAGGTGATCCGCGGCGTGTACGACGACGCGCGCGACCCGGGGGCGATCAACCATTTCCAGGCGCTGTCCACGGCACTTTCGGCAACGGTGGGCCTCGGCAACATCGGTGGCGTCGCGCTGGCCATCGGCATTGGCGGCCCCGGCGCGCTGTTCTGGATGTGGATCGTCGGCTTCCTCGGCATGGCCATCAAGTCGGTGGAGGTGACGCTGGCGATGATGTACCGCGATACCGCCGACCCCGAGAACCCCCGCGGGGGCGCGATGTGGGTGATCACGCGCGGGCTCGCCGCGGGGAGCGGCGCGGTGACGCGCGGCTTCGCCGGGATGCTTGCGGGCCTGTTCTGCGTGACGCTGCTGATGGCGACCATGACCGGTGGCAACATGTTCCAGGCGTGGAACGTCGCCAAGATCACCAACGACTATTTCGGGGTGCCGCAGCTGTTCACTGGCGTGGTGCTGGCGGCCATGACGGCGATGGTCATCATCGGCGGCATCAAGCGCATCGGCGCGGTCACGGGGCGCCTGGTGCCCGTGATGTGCGGCATCTACATCGTTGCTGGGCTCGCAGTGCTCGCAATGAACGCGGAAGTGGTGCCGTCGATGCTCGCACTGGTGGTGCGCTCCGCGTTCTCGGAGACCGAGGCCGGTGGCGCGTTCCTCGGTGCCACGGCGTGGTTCGCCCTGACGGTCGGACTGCGGCGCGCGATCTTCAGCAACGAGGCAGGGCAGGGCTCCTCGCCGATCGCCCATTCGGCCGCCAAGACGAAGGAGCCGGTCCGGGAGGGTGTGGTTGCGGGGCTCGAGCCATTCATCGACACCTGCATCGTGTGCACCATCACGGCACTCGTGATCCTGCTCACCGGCACGTGGAACCGTGCACCCGAGGGGCCGTTCGCGGCGGAGATAGCGCTGGTGCCTTACACGGTGACGATCGAGCAGGGCGGGGGCGACGTGCCGGTGCAGCGTACTCGCGTGCAGACTACAGCAGGCATCGAGGCACTGCCTGCACTGCGCGAGCCGAGCAGCTGGCACGTTGGCAACACCTTCTTCCTGCTTGCGGAAGCGCCTGCGGCACAGGGCAACACGGGTGACCGGGTCGTGAAGGTGCACGGCGATCTCGTCGTTGCGGCAGCCGATGGGCCGCACCACCGCAAGGGCGACACGATCATCCAGTGGCGCGAACTCGATGGCGAGGGCTACCGGCTGCGCGACCCCGGCGTACATCAGGAACTGGTGGGTGCGTCGCTCACCGGCTACGCCTTCGACCTCGCCATCCACGGGCTCGGCAAGTGGCTGGTCACGCTCACCTGCTGGCTGTTCGGGCTGTCGACCATGATCTCCTGGGCCTACTACGGAGAGCAGGGCACGGTCTTCCTGTTCGGCAAGCGTGGCGTGCTGCCCTACAAGGTGGTGTTCTGCCTGAGCGCCGTCGTGGCCGTCCTGCCGGCGTTCATCCAGACCGACACCGAACTCGCGCTGCTCGCGGATCTCGGCACGGGGCTGATGCTGTTCGCCAACGTGCCGATCATCCTGATCATGGCCCCGCGCGCGATGGCTGCCTTCCGGGACTACTTCGCGCGGCTCGACCGCGGCGAAATGCATCCCCATGCGGCACCTGCAGCGCTCGACGTGATCGAGGGCCACGACGTGGAGCGGCGCAGCGACGACGCGCAGCGCTGAGCAGGCCCGCGCCGCTGCGCCATACTCCGCGCCTCGCCGTGCGGGCGGGCGCTCGGCAGGCACTTCAGGAACCACGAGATGGGCTTCGAGACGATCTTCACGCTGGTAGTGGTGGCGGCCATCATGGTTGCACTGTGGCGTGACTGGGCGCCGTCCGACATCCTGTTCCTGGGTGCGGCCTTCGTGCTGGCCCTGGCGGGCATCATCTCGCCCAAGGAGGCGCTGTCCGGCTTCTCCAACACGGGCATGATCACCGTCGCGCTGCTGTTCGTGGTGGCGGCGGCGATGCGCGACACCGGGGTGCTCGACTACGTCGGCACGACCGTGCTGGGGGGCGCGCGCAGCGAGCGCAGCGCGCTGGTGCGGCTGTCGGTCACGGTGGTGCCGCTCTCCGCCTTCCTCAACAACACGCCGATCGTGGCGATGTTCATCCCGGTGGTGATGGAGTGGTGCCGGCGCGTGCGGGTATCTCCCTCTCGGCTGCTCATTCCCCTGTCCTTCCTCACCATCCTGGGTGGCACCATCACGCTCATCGGCACCTCGACGAACCTCGTGGTGCACGGACTGATGCTCGAGGCCGGCCTGGAAGGCTTCGAGCTCTTCGACCTCGCGCCCGTGGGCATTCCCTACGCGATCGTTGGCATCGTCTACCTCCTGACCGTGGGACGCCGGCTGCTGCCCGAGCGCCAGGACCTGCTCGAGCATTTCGGCGAGAACCGGCGCGAGTACCTCGTGGAAATGGAGGTCCAGGCCGGCTACAAGTTCATCGGCCGTTCCGTCCAGGAGGCGGGGCTGCGCCACCTGCCTGGCCTCTTCCTCATCGAGATCGAGCGCGACGGCGAGACCATCTCGCCCGTGGGTCCGGACGATCGTCTTCTGTCCGGCGACAGGCTGGTGTTCACCGGCGTGGTGAGCAGCATCGTCGAGCTCGAGAAGGTGCCGGGCCTCGTGCCCGCGGTGGATCCTGGCTACGAGGCAGATCCGGCGGCGCAGATGACGCGACAGCTGTGCGAGGTGGTGATCTCGAACACCTCGCCGCTCATCGGAGAGACGATCCGCGATGCGGACTTCCGCGCCCACTACGGGGCTGCCGTGCTCGCCGTGCACCGCGGCGGCGAACGCGTGCAGCAGAAGATCGGCGATATCCGCCTGCAGATGGGAGATACGCTGCTGCTGCAGGTGCGCGAGCACTTCGTGCGCGCGCGGCGCAACGACCCTGCATTCTTTCTCGTCACTGCGGTGCAGGACTGGCGGCCGCTGCGCCGCGACCGCGCCTGGATTGCCACGCTCGCCTTCGTGGCGTTGTTGGTCCTGATGACGACCGAGGTGGTGGACACCGTGCTGGCCGTGGGGCTCATCGCCGGCGTGCTGTGGCTCTCTCGCTGCATCTCCACCAGCGAGGCGCGCAAGAGCGTGGACCTGCCGGTGCTTGTGACGATCGCGGCGGCCTTCGGTGTGGGAGCGGCGCTGGACAACTCAGGTGCCGCCGCATTGCTCGCCGGCGGCCTCGTGCAAGCCACCCAGGGTTTCGGCCCACTCGCCGCGCTGGCGGCGATCTACCTGTTCGCGGCGCTGACGACCGAGGTGATCACGAACAACGCGGTGGCCGTGCTGCTGTTCCCGATCTGCCTGGAGACGGCGCGCCTGTACGGTGTGGACCCATTGCCCTTCCTGATGGCCTTGACCTTCGCGGCGTCGGCGAGCTTCATGACGCCCATCGGCTACCAGACGAACATGATGGTGTATGGCCCTGGGGGCTACCGGTTCGCAGACTTCGTGCGCGTCGGGGCGCCGCTGCAGTTCCTGCTCTGGCCAGTGGCAGTGGTGCTGATTCCGCTGTTCTTTCCGTTCACCGGCTGAGGTCGCATACGCTTGGACCCGCGGCGGTGTGCTTGCGACACTCCGCGGCATGCCCATGGCACCCGATCGGCACGTGCCTGCCACAGGATGAGGATTCGCGAATGACCGACACCAACGTACGGCTGCAGCTGGCCGCCGACAAGCTCGAGATCCAGGACCTGTCCATCCGCTACATGCGCGGCCTGGACCGGCTCGACCCGGACATCATGCGGCCGGTGTTCCATGACGATGCGACCGCCGACTACGGCTTCTACAAGGGCAGCGGCATCGCCTTCGTGGACTTCTGCATGGGCGCGCTCAAGGATCACCTCGCCAACCATCACATGCTGGGGCAGATGTTCATCGAGGTGGATGGCGACGAGGCCTTTGGCGAGATCTACTTCCACGCCTTCCACCGTATCGTTGCGCGGGGCAAGGGCGGTGAGGGCGAGGAGCAGGACCTGATCATCGCCGGGCGATATGTCGATCGCTACACGCGCCGCGACGGCGTGTGGAAGATCACCCACCGCACCGAGGTCAACGACTGGGCGCGCGCCTCGAAGGCGGCCGATGGCTACCTGAAGTCCAGCGATTGCTGGATCGGCGCACGCAAGCCGAAGGACCTGTCCTACGACCGTGCGTGGCTGCGCGCGCAGACCCTGGCGAAGTGATGACGATGACATCCGCACCATCCCTGGTATCCGGCGCCTCATCGAACTTCGTGCAGACGCGCGACCTGCGCATGCACTATCTGCAGGCAGGCACAGGCCAGGCGGGCCGCGAGCCCGTGATCTTCATCCACGGATTCCCCGAGACCTCATTCGAGTGGCGGCACCAGCTGCAGAGGTTCGGTGCGGACTACGCCTGTTTCGCGCCGGACACCCGCGGCTACGGCCAGACCGACAAGCCAGGCATCCGCTGCACGCGCACGCTGCTCGCGCAGGACATCGTGAACTTCATGGATGCGCTCGGCATCGAGAAGGCGGCGATCGTCGCGCATGACTGGGGCGGCATCATCGCGTTCAAGCTCGCGATCGACTGGCCGGAGCGCGTGACGCGCATCGCGCTGATGGACACCCTGTGCACCGTGTGGGCGCCTCAGGGCGTGCACGGCTACTGGTTCAAGGCGGCGCCTCATCCAGAGGAACTGTTCGCGACGCACCATCGCGGCTTCATCGAGACCATTTTCGCCGGCGGCACGAACCCGCCGCTGCCCGGGCGCCCGCACTCGCCCTGGGGGCGCGGCGGTGGCACTCGCTGGGCGAGCGACGACCTGGTGCAGGAGTACGCGCGCGCCTTCGCGGATCCCATGAGCCACTTTCATGCGATTTCCTACTATCGCTACGCGCTGCCCTTCCATGTGGTGACGGCAGATGACGCCGCACCGCGCGGCGAGCGCTATCGCTTCCTGCGCGAGGGCGACGTGGCGGAGATGTGGCTGCATGCCGACGGCATCGAGAAGCATCCGCTGTACGGGAACTTCATGGACTACGGCCCCGAAGACAGGCACAAGCGCTTCGACAAGCCGGCGTTGTGGCTGTTTGCGGCCGGTGCAGGCGACGGCCGCGTCGGCGTGCCGCAGGGCAACCCGTTCCTGGACCAGTTCCGCCGCTACTTCCCTGACCTCCGCGGCGCGTCGATCCACGGCGGGCACTTCTTCCCGGAGGAGAACTTCGAGGCCACCAATGCCGCGCTCGCCAGCTTCCTGGCCGGTGCGGATCGTGGCGGTGCCGCAACCACCTGACGAAGAAGAAGCGGCGTGGTGAAGCGGAATAGTCCTGACGAGAGCGAGGAGGCGCGATGCGCGATGCAAGGCAGACAGTCGAACTGTTCTGGCGCACCCAGGACGCCGGGGACTACACGGCGCTGGTGGCGCTGTTCGCGGAGGATGCGGTGCTGGTGGATCCGTTCTACGGCACCTTCAGCGGGCGCGAGGCGATCGGCGGCTTCATGGCACTGATGAACCGCGAGATGGCGGGCCGCGAGACCTCCTTTGGCCTGGTCGAGTGCGCAGGAGGCGGCGACACGGCGTGGGCGCAGTGGACCGCGCGCACACCCGCAGGCGACATCGACGGCGTGGGCGTGTACCGCGTGCGCGATGGCCTGCTCACCTACTACCGCGACTACATGAACCCGCCGCGGCCCGCGGCATGACGCGGACGGACTCGCCCTGCATCGACGTGTGCCGCATGAGTACGCGCACGCGGCTGTGCGAGGGCTGTGGCCGTACGCTGAACGAGATCGGCGTGTGGTCGAGCCTCGATGTCTCGCGCCGTCGCGCGATCATGGCCGCGCTGCCAGCGCGTATCCGCGCGGCGGAGGACGCGGGCGCGTCCAGCGCCGGAAGCAAACGGATTCCGCCGGGCGCGTGCTGACGACGCGGTATGGGGGGCAGTTCCATGGCAGGTCCCAAGACGGTCGCGACTGACGCAAGCGTGGATGACTTCATCGCCGCCGTGGCAGACGAGCGCAGGCGCAATGACTGCATGGCGCTGGTCGAGCTGCTGCGCAGGGTCACGGGCGAGCCGCCGGTGCTGTGGGGAACGAGCATCGTTGGCTTCGGTGCGTATGCGATGCGCTACGCCAATGGCAGCACGGCAGACTGGCCGCTCATCGCGTTCTCGCCGAGGAAGGCCGACCTCACGCTCTACATCATGCCGGGATTCGATTCGTTCGAGGCCGATCTCGCCGTGCTCGGCCCGCACAAGCGAAGCAAGAGCTGCCTGTACGTGAAGCGCCTGGATGCTCTGGATGCCGCGGTGCTGGAGCGCTTGTGCGCCCAGTCCGTGCAGTTGATGCGCGCGCGGCATCCTCGCTGACGTTGCACGCCTCGATCAGGCCTCGTTGGGCTGGGGTGGCACACGCGTTCCCTCATCGGGTTCGGCCTCCAGTTGCTCCTCACCCGTGATCGCGGCACCGATCTCTTCCTGGGTGGGGTTGCGGCCGTCGGGCATCGAGTCCACCAGGGCCACGAGTCGCCGGGCGATGCTGCCGGCCTGCGCACCGTGCGGGTCGTCGGCGATCGAGGCGAGCACGGCGCGCGCCTCCTTCGCGCGCTCCACGCCAAGCAGCATGAAACCCGTGGTGATGGCGATCTCCTTTGCCTGGGGCGCGAGGTTGTAGGCCTGCACGAGCACGTCCTGCAGGCGGATGTCGGGCACCTCGCCGGTACGCGCGCGCACCTGCCAGTAGCGGTAGAGCGCCTGGAAGTGCTGCGGATCCGCGCGCACCGTGCGAGCGAACAGGTTGCCGGCGTCGACGAATTCGCGCTCTCCGGCATCTTCTGGTGCATTGGCGGCCTCCCGCCGCGCCTCCGCCAGCGCCATCGTCGCGATGCCTCCGACGTACAGTTGCGCTGCCGTCGCGGTATCGCCGAGCAGTGGCGTGATCAGTTCGATCGCGCGTTCGAACTTGCCGTCCGCGAGTTCCGCGCGTGCCGCAAGTTCGATCGCCAGGGGGTCGCCCGGGTAGCGTGCTGGCCCGCCGCGCAACGCGGTGATCTGCGAAGCGTCTGTGGAGCCAAAGGCGATGCCGATGGCCGGCAGCATGAGCGTCTCGGCCGATGCCGGCATGGCGGAGATGGTGATGTCCGGTTCCGGCAGGGCCGTGCCCAGCACGCTGTAGCGCATGTCGCGTTCGGCGTAGCGGGTGAGCCCCGTGCGCATCGTGTCCAGGTCCATGCCCAGGTGCTTCGTCCAGGCCTCGAGTGGCGGCATGCCCCCGCGCACGGCGCGTAAGTAGTCGATGGTGGACGCCCAGCGCGCGCCGTCTCGCAGCAGGTAGTGCGTGAGCAGCCAGCTCTGGGCGTAGAACACGGCGCGCTTGCGCTGGCTCATGCGCCACGGGGAACCCGTCAGCACTTCGTCGAAGCCGATCCATGGGAGATATCGCAGCGTGCCGATCTGGCCCTGGCTTGGCATGCCCACGGTCACGCGGCCGGAGACATCCGCAGTCGAGTAGTACTCCGCAAAGCCCTCCACGAACCAGGCGGGATAGCCGCCGCGCGCGCGCCCGATCATGAAGTGATGGGTGTACTCGTGCAGCAGCGTGTCGTCGCCCTCCCGGCTGCCCGCCCGGCGCGCGATGGCCAACGCGTGCACCCCATCCGCGGAGGCCGAGTACATGCCGCTCAGGTCGGGCGGTGAATCGGGCAACGCCGTCTGCAGGTCGGCACGCGAGCGCACCATGTACACGGGCAGCTTCAGCCCCTCGCCCGCATCGTTGCCGGGGATCATCAGTTCGAGCAGCGCGTGGAAGCGTTCGAGCTTGCGGGCGAAGCTGCGCACCTGCTCCTCGCTGCCGTCGCCATACACGATGACGTGCTCGGACTCGGCGCGCAGCCACGCGGCATGGCCGGGCGCGGCGGCCAGCCCGACCAGCAGTACGAACGGCAGGGCCTGCCAGTGCCACGTGCCGCGGCGGGCGCTGCGCGGGCTCGATCCTTCGCGTGGTCGCATCGCCTTGTCGCCTTCGCGCTGCTGCCGATGGGATCGGAGACTATCGTCCACCCCGGTTGTGGTCGACCCAACCATTGTCCCGTCGTGGTGCGGTGCGCGGAAGTCGGCCCGCCTGAAGGGGTTGACCGGCATCAATGCGGATGGCCTGCGCGGGATGCGACAACCGCAGCCTTTCGCGCCGGCGCATCCGGGCGCGGCCCCGGTTCCCCATCGATACGACTGGAGAGACGTGATGTCCGACAGCAACGACGAACTCGGCACGCTGCGGCGCGTGGACGGCTGCCTCGAGGGGCGGCTCACGCGCTTCCTCGAGCACGACCAGCAGGCCGTGTGGTCGCTGCTCACCGATCCCGATCGCCTCGTGGAGTGGCTTGCGCCCGGCACGATCGAACTGTGCCTCGGCGGTGCGGCGAAGCTGAACTTCACCGACAGCGGCACGGTGATCGACAGCACGGTGACGGCGTACGAAGCCCCACGACTGATCGAGTACTCGTGGAGCAGCCCGGGCGAACCGTTGCGCCCCGTGCGCTGGGAGATCGAGGCGGTGGACGGCGGAACGCGGCTCACGCTGACGATGCGGGTGCCGGAGGGCGAGGACGTGGCGCGCGGCTGTGCCGGCTGGGAGGCGCACCTGATGATGCTGCTCGCCTCGGCCGAGGGCGTGCCGATCAAGTTCCCCTTCGAGCGCTTCAAGAGCACGCGCGAGCAGTACAAGGCGCTCGCAGCCAGGTTGGGATAGGCCAGACTGCGCGCTGCGGGCCGGCATCGACCGCGACCGCTGCTGGAGGCCTTCGTGAAGGAACGTCCTGGATTGCGGCGAGCGGCGTTCCTCTGGTGCGCGCTCGCTTCGGTGGCAGGTTGTGCGACGGTCGCGCCCGACCTGCCCGATGCGGCTGCGTCCGCGTCGCCTGCAACCGCCCGGCCGGGTACGCTCATCGCGGTCGAACCGCTGCGGCGGCTCACACGGGCCGAGGCGTCGCTGAATCTCTGGCTCGCAGGTATCGATGGCGCCGTGCCTGCGGGCGCCGCCGACTGCTATCGCGTGCGCTACTGGTCCGCGACCCACGATGGTCGACCGATCGTGGCATCGGGATTGCTCGCATTGCCGGTGGATGCCGGGGTGCGCGGCATCCTCAGCTATCAGCACGGGGTGTCCACCGAGCACCGCGACGTGCCGTCATCGCTCCGAATCGAGGGCACGCTGGCGGCGATCGCGCTCGCATCGGAGGGCCTCGCTGTTCTGGCACCGGACTACCAGGGCCTCGGCGAGAGCGACGGCCCCCATCCCTTCCTGCACGCGGCATCGGAAGCGAACGACGTGCGCTACCTGCTGGAGGCGCTGCGGCTGCAACTCCCGGCCGGCGTGCCGTTGCTCCTCGCGGGCTTCTCCCAGGGTGGGCACGCCACGATGGCGGCCCTGCATGCGCTCGAGGTCGAGGCGAAGGTGGAGGTGGACGGCGTGATCATCGTCGCGGGTGCAATGCACATCGCCACCAACGGGCTCGCACGCGCGTTGTCGGGCGAGGCACCGAACGCCGTCGTCTATCTCGCGTACATGGTCACAGGCTACGCCCATGTGTATGGCCAGCCCCTGGAGTCCGTGCTCGACGCGGCTGTGGTGCCGCTCGTGCGCAGTGCGATGGACGGGCATCACGACAGCGCGCGAATCCGCGCGGCTCTGCTTGTGCAGCCACGCGAGATGTTCCTGCCGGGCTTCCTCGATGCATGGGATCACGGCAGGCCGCACTGGCTGCTGGATGCCTTGCGTGCGAACGAGGTGACGCACTGGGCTCCGCGCGCACCGGTGCTGCTGCTGTACGGCGACCACGACACCGTGGTGCCGCCCGAAGAGGCGCGCTCGGCAGCGGCGGAGCTGCGCGAACGCGGCGCGCTTGCCGATGCGATGAGCGTTGGACCGGTGGGCCATGAGGACAGCGTGCGGCGGGCGATCCCGGTGTTGCTGCAGTGGTTGCGCTCGCGCCTGCAACGCGCCGAGGATCGTCCGTGATGACATGACGATGCGGCGGTGTGATGGCAGATGAAGACGAGTGGGGCAGGGCCGGGTTCGCGACCCGCGCGATCCACGTGGGGCAGGCGCCGGAACCCGAAACGGGCGCGATCAACACGCCGCTCTATCTGGCGTCCACCTACGCGCAGGCCTCGCCAGGCGTGACGCGCGGCTACGCCTACAGCCGCAGCGGCAACCCCACGCGTCGGGCGTACGAGGACTGCCTGGCGAGCCTGGAAGCCGGCACGCGCGGCTTCGCGTTTGCCTCGGGCCTTGCGGCTACCACCACCGTGCTGGGCCTGCTGTCCCAGGGCGACCACGTGGTCGCGTGCCACGACATCTACGGTGGCTCGATGCGGCTGTTCGACCGCGTGCTCACGCGCTTCGGCATGATGTTCGACTATGTCGACCTCGCGGATCCCGCAGCCCTCACGGCTGCGCTGCGGCCGAACACACGGATGCTGTGGATCGAGTCGCCCACCAACCCGTTGCTGCAGCTGCTGGACATCCGCGCCCTGTGCGAGCGCGCGCGTGCGGCAGGGCTCATCGTGGTGGTGGACAACACCTTCATGAGCCCGTACTTCCAGCGCCCGCTGGAGCTCGGTGCCGATGTGGTGGTGCACTCGACGACCAAGTACATCGGAGGCCACAGCGACCTCGTCGGTGGCGCGGCGATCGTGGGTGATGCCGAACTGGGCGACCGGATCGCCTTCCTCTCGAATGCGATGGGTGGCGTGCAGGCGACCTTCGACGCCTGGCTGTGCCTCCGTTCGCTGAAGACCCTCGCCGTGCGGATGCGCGCGCACGAGGCCAACGCCTTCGCGGTGGCGCGCTTCCTCGACGCACATCCGGACGTGGACGACGTGCGCTACCCCGGCCTGCCTTCGCACCCCCAGCACGCGCTGGCGACGGCGCAGATGCATGGATTCGGCGGGATGATCGCGGCGCGCGTGCGCGGCGATCTCGCGCACGCGACGCGGCTGCTCGAATCCGTGCGCGTGTTCACGTTGGCCGAGAGCCTCGGCGGCGTTGAGTCGCTGATCGCGCATCCCGCGATCATGACCCACGCCAGCATGCCGGCCGAGGTACGGCGCGCGAACGGCATCGACGATGGGTTGCTGCGCATCTCCGTGGGGCTCGAGGACGCGGATGATCTCGTCGCGGATCTCGCCCAGGCACTCGATGCCGCGCGAGTGACTGCGTGAATGCAGCTGCCTGACGAAACTCCCCGGTTTCAGGGAGCGGCAGGATGAGCGCAGCCTTCGACGAGATCGACATCCCGCTGGGAGGCAACATCATGTGGATGCTGGCCGACTTCACGAGGTGAACGGTGCCACGCGCGTGATATCCGGCTCGCACCGCGTGCGTGCCTGTCCGCACACACGGCCGGCCGCGCGACAGCGCGACGATGGCGCGCGGGCGCCGCCGCTGGGGCCTGCTGGCAGGGATGCTGCTGCTGCTGCCGCTGGTAGTGGTGCTCGAGGCCGGCTCTGCACTGCCGGAGCGCGCCATCGTGCCCGTGTTGGGCGCGACGGCACGGGACTGACACCCCGCATCCTTCTGGTACGCCCCCTGGGGTGCGTCCGGCTCCACAAGAGCATCGACATCTTCGCTGCTGAGGGCACCCCAGCGCTGGTGGCAGTGCAGGGCATCGTCGTGTATCGAGGGGAGCGGAGCGCGGGTGGCAGGGTGGTGGCTTTCTCGGGCCGAAGTGGCGCGTGCAGCATTACGCGCACCCGGACGAGTCTCGCTGTTGCCGCTGCAATGGCACATCACCCGGGAGGCGCAGGGCTGGAAGAAGGCGTTCTACCTCGATTCCGTGGCTGTGTCTGGTGCGCCCGACCAGCCAGCCTTGTCGCGCCAATGCGGATACCGACGCCGTGTGCGTCGAGCACTGCATGCTCAGTGCGTGATCCGCTCGCCCAGCCAGCGCTCGAGCGCCGCGAACAGCCGCTCCTTCATCCATACGCGCGAGTAGGTATGGTCTGCCATCGGCAACCAGACGATTCGGATGTTGGCCAGCCCGCGCAGTTCCGGGTGGGTGTCGGCAAACTGGCCTTCGTAGTTGTGCCGCTCTGCGGCATAGCTCGTGTGCACCACCAGCAGCTCGACGCCGCGCGCCAACAGTTCCTGCAAGGCGTGTGCGAACTGCTGGCGCGAGGGCTTCGGGCGGAGCTCGTTCCAGATCGCGCGATCCACCGCCGGCGCGGACGGTAGTGCGTCCTTGTCACCACCCACCGGCCACTGCAGCTGCCGACGCACGCGCGCGCGAAGGTCGGGCACCGCGAGCTTCCCGAGGAGCAGCAGCACCTTCGACTTCCAGTTCGCATACGAGAATGGGTCTAGCAGTACCAGACCCACCACGCGCCGGTCCTCCCGTGCCCGGGCGATGCAGTAGTCGGTCGATGCGCAAAGGCCCACGAGGATGACGCGGCTGCAGCCGCTCGCATGGACCAGCGCGTCGATCGCCAATCCCAGTTCCTCTTTACGCAACGCCGCCTCGTCACCAGCCTGTGCTGCACGAGGACTGTCGCCGACGCCCGAATAATCGAACCTGAGCGTCGAGTGACCTGCAGCCGCCAGGCTGCGGGCAAGGCGCACGTTCAGCCTGTTGGGTCCGCTGCGCGACGCGAAGCCCGAACTCATGAGCACCACGCCGGGAACGCGAGCGCCGTGTGCGGTGACGACCAGGGTGCCAACCAGGCTGTTGGCGGGGCCGAACTGCACGGACTGCTCGACCGGTGCCTCGCATTCAGGGCGACATGTCGATGCCTCACTCATGTGCGCCCCGGATGTGTGACTCGATCACTGATACGAGCATGCGGGGTGCATACCGGTGTGCCACCGGGACTTGCGTGGGCTGGCCGGGGCGCTCGTCGATGCGAACCACCTGCAGCCTGGCACGCGCGGCGGCCGGGAGTCCGGGCGGGAGGTCGTCGATTGCCTCCATGCGGGCGGAGAGCAGGAGCACGGGCGCGTCGGGCAACGCCGGCAGCACGCGCATGCCGACTTCACGCAGGTCTGCCCGCAGCGCCTGCGACATGGGGAAACCGCCGATGTCGACCATGTCGGGTCGCAGACGGTACAACCCTCTGCCACGCATCCCGGAACCCGCAGGCGAAGCCTCGAGGGCGAGCGGCATCGTATCTTCAAGGTCATCGTCCACGCCGTTCGCGAACGGTTCGAGCAGCACCAGCAGCAGCGGCGCCGGCAGGTAGTGGCGCGCGGCGGCGAGCATGAGATTTGCGCCGGCCGCCACACCGAACCACGCGCTTCGCGGCGCGGCGCAGGCGGCGCGCAACGCGGCATCCGCAGCGCCGACATCGGCCAGCCATCGCGAAACACTTGCTTCCTCGCACTGCCCGCCCGACTCGCCGCTGCAGGACAGGTCGAACCGCAACGCAGGACGGCCGCCGCGCGCAAACAGCGCTGCCAGCGAGCGCAGCAGGGGTTCTGCGTCCGCGCCGGAACGACCGATGCCGCCGCACATCAGGATCGGCGCCTGCACGAACCCCTCGGCTGGCACGTGCAGCGCCGTGAAGAGATCATGGCCGGCCCCCGAAATGCGGTGGAATCGCACTGAAGACACGGTTCCCCCCGGACAAAGCGCAACATGCGCCCACATGTCGCGAGTATCGTCGCAGGGATGCCTGCGGGTACATTGGATTGTCGCGTCGCCGGCAGCGAGACGACCGCATCCGGATGCAGCGGCGTGCAGTCGGCACACGGCGAAGGTGCATGGCAAAGGGAGCCCCAGGAGTCGTCAGATGTCCACATCGCCAGGCACAGGGCACCCTGAACTGCTTGCGAGCTGGCTGACGCGCACGGCAGCGCACGTACCGGCAGGCATCGCCGTTGAAGGTCCCGATTGCACGCTCGACTACCGCGAGCTGCACGTTCGCGTCACGGACCTCGCCGCGCGGATCCGTGCTGCGGGGCTGCAGGCCGATCGCGTCGCGATCGCCGCGTCGCGCTCCACAGAGACGATCGTAGCCATCCTGGCTGCGGTGGCCGCCGGCACCAGCTACGTGCCGCTGGATCCCACCTACCCGAATGACCGCCTGCGCGTGATGCTGGACCAGGCCGCTCCGCACGCAGTGCTTGGCTCGCGTGACGATGTCGTCGCGCTCGAGCGCCGCCTCGGCCCCCTGCCCAGCCTGGCACGACCGGCGCCGTCGGCGGGCGCGCCGACGAGCGCTGCCGGTGCTGCCGCCACCTACGTGCTGTTCACATCCGGCTCCACGGGCCGGCCGAAGGGCGTCGCGATGGGCGAACGACCACTGGCACACCTGGTCGACTGGCACGTCCGGCATCCGCGACTGGGCAGGCCAGCGCGAACGCTGCAGTTCGCGCCGCTGTCGTTCGACGTGCACTTCCAGGAGATCCTCACGACCATCGCCACCGGCGGCACGCTGGTGCTGGTGCCGGAACAGGTGCGCCGCGATCCCGCGACGCTGCTGGCTGCGCTTGTGCAGGCACGCGTGCAGCGACTGTTCCTGCCGTACATCGCACTGCAGTTGCTCGCGGAAGCGGCGTCGGGATCGCCGCTGCCGCCATTGCTCGACGTGGTGAGCGCGGGCGAGCAGTTGCAGCTCACCCCGGTGATCCGTGCGCTGTTCGAGCGCCTGCCTGGCGTGGCGCTGCACAACCACTACGGGCCAACCGAGACCCACGTGGTGACGGCGCACGAGCTGGACGGCCCACCCTCGACCTGGCCCGACGTGCCGCCCATCGGCAGGGCATTGCCGCATGTGGCGATCGCGCTCGAACCCGAGGGCGAGGTGGGCGAGCTGCTGCTGGGCGGCGAGGCCCTCGCGCATGGCTACCTCGGCGATGCCGAACTCACCGCCACGCGATTCGTGACGGACCCACCGGGCCGCCCGGGGCGCTGGTACCGAACGGGCGACCAGGTGAAGCGCAACGTCGATGGCGTGCTGCAGTACCTAGGGCGACTGGATGACCAGATCAAGGTCGACGGCTTCCGGGTGGAACCCGCCGAGATCGAGCTTGCACTCATGGCTGCGCCAGGCGTGCGCGAGGCCGTGGTCACTGCGCCCACGATCGCCGGCTTGGGCCGCACGCTCACCGCACACGTGGTGCTGGCGCCGGGTGCAGCCGAAGCGGCCACGCAGCTGGCTGCGCGATTGCGGCAGCACCTGCACAGATCACTCCCCGGGTACATGGTGCCGCTGCACTACATGGTGCTCGACGCGCTGCCGACCACACCGAGCGGCAAGATCGATCGCGCGGCCCTGCCGGCGCCGGGGAGCACGGCTGCCGGCTCGGTTTCCAGCACCGCCGTCGCAGCGCCAGATGATCCTGTGGCGACGGTGCGGGCGATCTGGCGCGCGTTGCTGGGCGCACCGTCGCTTGGCGACGATGACAACCTGTTCGACCAGGGCGCGCGCTCGTTGCTCGTCCTGCAGTTCGTCGCTCGCGCCCGCGTTGCGGGCATCGCCGACATCTCGGTCGCCGACGTGTACGACCGGCCAACCATCGCCACCCTGCTGGCAAGGTCCGCGGGATCGCGGCGAGCAGCGCGCCGGTCCGCGCGCGGCACCGAGGGCGCGATGGCGATCGCGATCGTCGGCATGGCGTGCCGGGTGCCGGATGCGGGGAACATCGACGAGCTCTGGGCGAACCTTCTCGCCGGCCGCGAGAGCATTCGCCACTTCACGCCTGAGGAACTCGATCCTGCGGTACCGCAGGCGCAGCGTGGGCTTCCGAACTTCGTGCCGGCCCGCGGCGTGCTCGCCGATGCGGATCGCTTCGATGCCACGTTCTTCGGCGTGTCGCCTCGGGAAGCGACGCTGCTCGATCCGCAGCAACGATTGCTGCTGGAGCTGGCCTGGACCGCGCTGGAGCATGCGGCGATCGACCCGGCGCGACAGGACGCGACTGTTGGTGTGTACGTCGGCACGGCCAACAATTCCTACGTGCAGGCGCTGCGCGAGGCGCAACCCGCACTGGTCGCGCAGTCCGGCGAGTTTGCAACCATGCTCGCAAGCGAGAAGGACTACGCCGCCACCCGCATCGCCCACCGGCTGAACCTGCGCGGCCCGGCGGTGAGCGTGTACACGGCCTGTTCGACCAGCCTGGTGGCCATCACGCAGGCATGCCATTCGCTTGCATCGGGCCAGTGCGACGTCGCACTGGCGGGCGGTGCCACGGTCATCGTCCCGCAATACGGCGGCTACCTGCATGTGGAAGGAGGCATGGAGTCCGCCGACGGCCACTGCCGGCCCTTCGATGCGGGCGCGAGCGGCACGGTGTTCTCCAGCGGGGGCGGCATGGTCGTGCTGAAGCGCCTGGATGACGCCCTGGCCGAGGGTGACAGGATTCACGCCGTCATTCGCGGCGTCGGGCTGAACAACGACGGCGGCGCGAAGGCGAGCTTCACGGCACCGAGCGTCTCCGGCCAGGCCGGCGCGATCCGCATGGCGCTGGACCAGGCGGGCGTGAACGCGCGCGACATCGCCTACGTCGAGGCACATGGCACGGGCACGGCGCTGGGCGATCCCATCGAGATCGCGGCGCTCGCGGAGGCCTGGCGTTCCGACACGAGTGACGTGCAGTTCTGCGGCATCGGTTCCATCAAGGGCAACCTTGGCCACCTCATCGCGGCGGCCGGCGTGCTCGGACTGATCAAGGCGGTGCTCAGCATTGATCGCGACTGTGTTCCGGCGACCATCAATCACGTTGCGCCGAACCCGCATGTCGACTTCGGTGCAACGCCGTTCAGGGTGATCGATCGCGCCACGCCCTGGCCGCGTGGCGCGCAACCGCGAATCGCTGCGGTGAGTTCGTTCGGCGTGGGCGGCACGAACGCGCACGTGGTACTCGCGGAGCCACCGCTTCGTGCGGCTGGTGCAAGCGGGGGCGACGAGTGGCGCATCTTCCCGCTGTCAGCCCGAAGTGACAGCGCCGTGCGCGCACGCGCCAGCGCCCTCGCGACGGTGCTGCGCGGCGCGGCGGAATTGCCTCTGGCACCCATCGCCGCAACGCTCGCCCGCGGCCGGGTGCACATGCCACGCCGGCTCGCGATCGTTGCTGACAGCGCCCGGAGTCTTGCTGCTGCGCTGGATTCCGCGGGTGCGCCGCGTGCCGCCATTGCGCGGCCGCGCCTCGTGTTCCTGTTTCCTGGCCAGGGCTCGCAGTACCCGGGCATGGCGAGGCAACTGCACGCACACGTGCCCGCATTCCGAATGGCACTGGAGCAATGCCTGGACAGCGCAGGGCCATTGCTCGGCGAGCAATTCGCGCGCTGCCTGCTCGAGGCAGCCGCTGACGATCCGGAGGCCGCTGCCTACCTTGCTGATACGCGTGTCGCGCAACCGGCACTCTTCGCGACTGCCTACGCGACCGCGGCCTGGCTTGCGAGCCTCGGCATCCGGCCGGACGCCATGATCGGGCACAGCATCGGCGAGTACGTCGCCGCGTGCATGGCCGGTGTGCTGGCACTGGAAGACGCGATGCTCGCCGTGGTGGCGCGGGGCCAGGCGATGTCCAAGCAGCCCGCCGGGCGGATGCTCGCCGTGCGCGCCGCTGCGGGACGCGTGCGCGAGTATCTGGCCGATGGCGTCGAGATCGCGGCATTCAACGGTCCGGAGGCCATCGTGCTCGCGGGAGTGGCTGATGCAGTCGCCGCGACGGAGCAGGCGCTTGCATTGGCCGGCGTGGCCTGCACCAGCCTCAATGTCTCGCACGCATTCCACAGCGCTTCGATGGACGGTGCATTGCCGGCGGTGCGTGCCGCGCTTTCGTCCAGCACGCTGAACGTGCCGCGCCTGCCCCTCTACTCCTGCGTCAGCGGCGAACTACTCACCCCCGAGGACGCCGTCAGCGCAGACTACTGGGCACGCCAGGTGCGAGCGCCCGTGCAGTTCAGCCGTGCGGTGCACGACGCTGCGCTTGCCGATACGGTGTTCGTGGAGGTCGGTCCAGGACAGGCCCTGTCCACGCTCGTGCGCCAGCTCGGCGATGTACTCGACGGCACGCACGCAGTCTCCATGTCCGGCCCCTCGCGATCCCCCGGCGATGCCTACCGCCATGGGCTCCGCGCGATCGCCGACCTGTGGACGCTGGGTGTCGACGTCGCCTGGCCCGTGCCAGCGAATGCCGAGCGCGCGACACTGCCTACCTATCCGTTCGAGGGTGATCGCTACTGGTTTGCACCGCGCGCGGCCGTGCCTGCGGACACTGCACCAGCACTATCGCCTGGCGTGGCGCACCTCGGCACCGCAGCGCCGCACACCGCCGGCGGCGAGCAGTCGCGCGCCGGCCGCCGGCGGCGCATCGCGGCCGAACTGCTGCAGCTCGTTGCCGATGCATCCGGCCTGGGCGACGACGAGATCACGACCGATGCAACGTTCGTCCAGCTGGGTCTCGACTCGCTCTCGCTCACGCAACTGACGCTGGAACTCGAGCGCAGGTTCGGAACCCGCATCCGCTTCCGCCGCCTGCTCGAGGATCTGCACTGCCTGGATGCGCTGACGCTGCACCTGGATGAAACGTTGCCATCCGATGCGTTCATCGATGTGCTGCCGGCCAGCGTCGTGCCTCCGACAGCGCCCGAGTCGTACCCACCGACCGGTGCAGATGACGGCGTGGGCGCAACGCTGCGGCAGATGCAGACGCAGCTCCAGTCGCTGGCCGCGCAACTCGCACAGCTCACCGGCAGCCATCGATCGATCGCACCCGCCAGCGCCGACGTCTCTCGCGACCCTGCCACGTTCGCGCCCAGCGGCGAGGCTGCGCCGGCCGCGACGCCGAGCCTCGTCGCCCAGCCCTTCGGTGCGTCGGCCCGTATCACGATTGCGCGGCGTGGGAGTCTCGACAGCCGGCAACAGGCGTGGCTCGACGCGTTCACGCAACGCTATACCGAGCGCACGGCGGGCTCACGGCGCTTCAGCGAGGCGCACCGTGACCTGATGGCGGACCCGCGCGTCGTCACGGGGTTCGATCCGCGCTGGAAGGAACTGGTGTACCCGATCGTCGTCGAGCGCTCCGCCGGCGCGCGGCTGTGGGACATCGACGGCAACGAGTACATCGACCTGCTGTCGAGCTTCGGGGCAAACCTGATCGGCTACAGCGATCCAGACGTGACTGCCGCCATGCAGCGGCAGCTGGAGGCGGGCATCGAGGTGGGGCCGCAACATCCCCTCGCAGCCACCGTGGCCGGCCAGATCGCCCGCCTGACGGGGATGGAGCGCGTCGCCTTCTGCAGCACCGGCTCGGAAGCGGTCATGGGTGCACTGCGCATCGCGCGCACGGTCACGGGCCGGCGCACCGTCGCGGTGTTCACCGATGCGTATCACGGCATCTTCGACGAGGTCATCGTGCGCAGCGCGCGCAACGGCACGTCACGGCCGGCGGCACCGGGCATCCTTGCGAGTGCAGTGGAGCACGTGCTCGTGCTCGAGTACGGCAGCGACGCTGCGCTCGCGACGCTGCGCGAGCGCGGTCAGGAACTGGCCGCGATCATGATCGAGCCGATCCAGAACAAGCATCCTGACCTGTGGCCGGCGGCGTTCGTTCGGAAGCTGCGCACCATCGCCGACGCGGCCGGTTGTGCTCTGATCTTCGACGAGGTGGTCACCGGCTTTCGCATCGCTCTCGGTGGCGCGCAGGAAGTGCTCGGCGTCCGTGCAGACATCGCCACCTTCGGCAAGGTCATCGGTGGCGGCCTGCCGTTCGCCGCCATTGCCGGCAGCGCGCGCTGGCTCGATGCACTCGACGGTGGGCCGTGGCGATTCGGTGACGATTCCCATCCCGAGGCCGGGGTGACCTACTTCGCGGGCACCTTCGTGCGCCATCCGCTGGCACTTGCGGCGGCGCACGCGATGCTGCTGCGCCTCGAGCGCGATGGCGCGGAGCTCCTGCGCACCCTGAACGAGCGGACGACGCAGCTCGCGCAGCGGCTGAATGACGCATTCGCGCAGCGTGATGCGCCGGTGCGGGTGGTGCACTTCGCGTCGCTGTGGCGACTGCAGTGGCAGGACGGGCAGCCGAACGTGGCGCTGTTCTACTACCTCGCTCGGCACCACGGCCTGCACGTATACGAGCAGTTCGGCCACTTCGTCACTGCCGCATTCACCGATGCCGACATCGACGCGATCGTGCAGCGCTACGTCGCGACCCTGGACGAGCTGCTGCAGGTTGGTCTCATCACGGCGCAGCCGACGTCACGGGATGCCGAGCCGGCAGCCATGCAGCAGGTGCCCATTCCCGCTCAGGCGGGTGAACCGCGGGTTGCCGCGCTGGCACCCGGGCAGGTTGAACGCTGGCTCGTGGCGGGCCTCGACAGTGCCGCCATTCCCGCGCTCAACGAGTCTTTCTGCATCCGGCTCGAGGGGGGCGTGAACGTCGATGCGCTGGCGGCGGCCGTGCGCGACGTGGTCGAGCGGCACGAGGCATTCCGCATCGGATTCGATGCTGACAGCCCGGCGCAGCAGCTGCACGAGCACGTCGCGGTGCCGATCATCGTGCATGACCTGCGCGAAAGGAGCGATGCCGAAGGCGAGATCGACCGGATCCGCCGCGACGCAATCGCACGCCCGTTTCCACTCGCGAGCGCGCCACTCGCCGCCATCCAGATCCTTCGCCCGACCGATTCATGCGTGCTGGTCAACGTGGTGGCCAGCCACCTCGTGCTCGATGGCTGGGGCGCCAGCGTGTTCCTATCCGAACTGGCGCAGTGCTACCCGGCGCGCAGCCGTGGGCTCGCGGCGGTGTTGCCGGCCGCCGAATCGCCGCTCGATTTCGCCGTGACCGAATGCGCGCGGAGCGGCAGCGCCGACGCACGCAAGGCGCTCGCCTACTGGTGTTCGACCCTGCAGGAAGCGCCGGCGCCGCTGGTGCTCGGCGATCTGCAGCCACCAGGACCCTTGCAGTTCAGTGCCGACACCCATGCGATCTGCTTCGATCCGGTGCGCACGCACGCGTTGCGCACCGCGGCCCGTGCCGCAAACGCGACGCTGTTCCAGTGGCTGCTGTGCGCAGTGAGCGTCTGCCTGCACCGACTGGCTGGCAGCGGCGACTTCGTGCTGTGCGTCCCGTTCGCCAGCCAGAGCCTTGCTCACCACGGGCCGCTGATTGCCGACGGCGTGCTCGAACTGCCCGTGCGCATTCGCTGTGTGGCAGACGAGCCCGTGATGACCCTGCTGACGCGCATCCGGAACACACTGGTGGATGCGCTGGAGCACCCGCTCGTGACGCAGCGCATGGTCGCGCGGGAGCTCGGGATCGTCGCCCGGCAGGACGCGGCGCCGTTCTCGAACATCTACTTCAACCTCAACCCGGCCATCGATGTGAGCGGTTTCGCACCGCTGCGCGCGACGATGACCGAGGCACGCAAGCAGGCCCTGCTGCCCGATCTGTTCTTCAACTTCAACGAACTCGGCGATCGCGTTTCGCTCGACCTGCAGTACGGCAGCGAGCGGGTGAGCGCGGCGCGTGCGGTGGCCATCGTGTCCGCCCTCGAGCAGGTACTGGAAGACATGGCGCAGTCGCCGGGCACGCGAGTTGGCGCCAACGGCCGCGCATCTTCGCAGCCAGTCGACGCCCGGATCGTGCAGTGGAACACCGCGCACGTCGCGCTCGCGCCTGCCTGCCGGCTGGAGCACTGGATCACGGGCCAGGCGGAAGCGACGCCCGACGCCACGGCAGTGGTCGCCGGCGATAGCGAGATGAGCTACGCCACACTCGAACAGTCGGCGAACCGAATGGCGCACGCGTTGCTCGCGCGCGGTGTCACGCACGGAAGCCGCGTGGGTGTGTGCCTGTCGCGTGGGCCCGCCCTCCTGCCTGCGCTGCTCGCTGTCCTCAAGTGCGGCGCCACCTACGTGCCGCTCGATCCCGGCTTCCCCGCGCGCCGGCTGCAGTTCATGGCCGCGGACGCCGATGTCGCGCTGGTGGTCACCGAGGCTGCGCACCGGGCGCTGGCCGGTGTCGAAGCGGCCCGCATCTTCTGCATCGACAGCGACGACGCCCTGGCAGACAGCCCTGCGACGCCACCGCCGGTCATCGATGCCACGCCGCAGGACATCGCCTACATCATCTACACGTCGGGCTCGACGGGCCAGCCCAAGGGCGTGGTCGTGCGCCACCGCTCGGTGTGCAACCTGCTTGCTGCGATGCGTCGCCGTCCCGGACTCGCCGCGCGCGAGCGGCTGCTTGCAGTCACCACGCTGTCGTTCGACATCGCGGTACTCGAGCTCTTCCTGCCGCTCGTGTGCGGCGCCACAGTGGTGCTCTCGACCCAGGAGCAGTCGAGGGATCCGGATGCGCTCGCGCAGCTGATCGTCAGTGCGCGGATCGACATCGTGCAGGCTACGCCGACCACCTGGCACATGCTCGTGGACGCAGGCTGGCAGCCCAAGCCGGGCTTTCGCGCGCTGTGTGGCGGCGAGGCACTCCCACCACCGCTGGCGACGCAGCTCATCGCACGTGGCGTCGAGCTGTGGAACATGTACGGCCCGACGGAGACCACGGTGTGGTCCACGGTCTCCCGGGTGTCGTCGACGTTGGACGGCATCGACATCGGCACCCCGATCGACAACACGCAGGTGTGGATCCTCGATGCGGCCCTGCAACCCTGCGCTGTGGGCGAGGAGGGCGAGATCTGGATCGGCGGTGCTGGTGTTGCCGACGGCTATCGCGGCCTGCCGGCGCTGACGCAGGAACGCTTCATCGCAGACCCGTTCACGCCAGGCACCGATGCCCGGCTGTACAGGACCGGCGATCTCGGCCGCTGGAGCGAACGCGGGGTGTTGCTGCATCACGGCCGCGCCGACCTGCAGGTGAAGATCCGT
>SXGT01431676.1_pt1 | contig 28222 bp, 23 predicted proteins | sample 3176221 | NCBI WGS metagenome assembly SXGT01 (sample SAMN11356862, study PRJNA531348) | freshwater metagenome | isolation source: freshwater sample F1-120 | place: China: Fuxian Lake, Yuxi | collected 2017-12-25 | reverse complement strand
GCTTGGTTAGCACGACCCCCGTCAGCGCAAGCTTCTCGTGGAAGGCCTTGGCGGACTTGACCGCGTCCTGGCCGGTCATCGCGTCGACCACGAGCAGCTGGTTGTGCGGCCGGGTGCGCGTGGCGACGAGAGCGACCTCCGCCATCATCTCCTCGTCGACGTGCAGGCGGCCGGCCGTGTCGAGGATCACGAGGTCGTGACCGTTCTTGCCCGCGAACTCGACGCCCTGCGCGCAGACCTCGGGCGCGCTCACGCCCTCGACGTGAAACACCGGCACGCCGATCTTCTGCCCGAGGATCTTGAGCTGCTCGACAGCCGCCGGGCGCTTGACGTCGGCCGCGACGAGCAGCGGACGGCGCTGGAACTTCTCCTTCTGGAGCTTGGCGAGCTTGGCGCAGGTGGTCGTCTTGCCGGCACCCTGCAAGCCCGCCATCAGGATCACCGTCGGACCGCTCTTGGCGATCTCGAGTGCACTCTCCTCGGGGCCGAGCAGCGCGACGAGTTCCTCGTGGCAGGCGTGGATGAACTGCTGCGAGGCCTCGACGCCCTTGAGCACTTTCTCGCCGACCACGCGGGCGCGCACGCGCTCGGTGAAGTCGCGCGCCACCTGAAAGTGCACGTCGGCCTCGAGCAGCGCCGCTCGCACGGCGCGCAGGCCTTCTTCGATGTTCTCCGGCGAAAGCTCGGCGCTCCCCTTGAGGAAAGAGAAGGCCCCGGTCAGTCGTTGCGTCAGCGTCTCGAACATGGCGTGCGTCCCAGTCTGGAAGGGGCAAAGATTATGCCGCCTGTGGGGCGCGGCTGTCGCGCCTCACGCCGCAGATCGCTGGACCGCTGTGCCCCGCCGGGGACGTCGCTCAGGCCGCGGGCAGCACCGGCTCGACGCCGCTGCGCTTCTGGTAGGCGTAGGCCGTGCCCACATAGAACATCATCACCGCGGCCGGCACCGTGACGAGGACGCCGACGCAGCACACGAGCAGGCCGACGATGTAGGCCACGACCGAGAGCACGAAGAACAGAAGGAAGAACAACACGAACGGCCACAGCTGGCCCGCCGTGAGCCGCCACGAATCGCCCATGCTCTCGAACGTGCCCGCCCCGCGGGCCGCGATGGCGGTGTTGGCGAGACTCATGCGGGCCGCGAAGAACAGCGCGAGGGGCAGGAACACGAGCAGGCCCGCGCCGGCCGCGACGAACGGCTCGACGCCTAGGTCGGACCACTGCACCTTGAACAGCAGGATCGCCGGGAAGAACAGCACGATGCCGACGGCGATCGCACCGAAGACGTACACGCACTGCACGCCGATCGCGGCCAACAGACCCTCGCCGCGGAAGATCACCGTCAGCTCGGGACGCTCGCCGCGCACGAGCGCCAGCGCGTAGCGCGCCTGCCCCACACCCATCCACGCCGCCAGTGGGATGTTGAGCAGCAGACAGACCACGTAGATCACCGCGCCGAGCAAGACGAGGCGCTCGTCCCCATTCAGGCCGAGGACGTTCTGCGCGATGCTGCCGATGCCGCCCACGATGGAGGCCACCAGCGATGCGACGAACGCGGCCAAGATCGAGATCGGGTAGCGCCTGACCGACTCGAAGCCAAAGCGCAGCGCCTCGAACGGCTCCCAGTCGAGCGGCGTTCCCGAGTACGCGCCCGGATTCGCCGTCTCCAAAGCGAACCCCGATTGCGGGGCCCGGTATGGATCGACCTCGCGCGGCTCGAGCGGGTTAGGGTCGGTCATGGCGCCCAGTGCGCGGCTAGCGGCGCGCGACCTTCGCCTTCGGCTTCTTGGCCGCCGGGCGGGCGGGAGCGGACTTGGCGACCGGTGCCGCCGGCTTGACTGGGACCGCCTGCGTAGCCGCGGGCTTGGGCAGCACCGCCGGCTTCGTCGGGGTGATGGTCTCCGTGGCCGGCGCCGTATCCGTCGCGATCGCGTCCGGATCGTCGTCGACGCGCGCGATGCCCGCACCGAGCTCGGCGAGGCGTTGCTCGATGCGCGCGTAGCCGCGGTCGATGTGGTACACGCGGTGCACTTCCGTCGTGCCCTCGGCCACGAGGCCGGCGAGCACGAGCGCGGCCGACGCGCGCAGGTCCGAGGCCATGACCTGAGTGCCCTTGAGGTTCGCGGGCCCCGTCACGATGGCGCTCGCGCCCTGACGGCGGATGTTGGCGCCCATGCGCATCAGCTCGGCCACGTGCATGTAGCGATCGGTGAAGATCGTCTCGGTGACGAGGCTCATGCCATCGGCCGTCGTCATCAGCGCGATCCACTGCGCCTGCAGATCGGTCGGAAAGGCCGGGTGCGGGAGCGTGGTGACTTCGGTGGGCTTGGCGCGCTTCTTGCGCTGATCGAAGGCCATGGTTTCGATCCAGTCGGCGCCGAAGTGGTGCGGCAGCTCGGCCTCACGCATGCGCTCGAGCAGGATCATCAGGTGGTCGGGACGGCAGCCCTCGACGCGAATCTTGCTGCCGGTAATGGCGCCGGCGATCACCAGCGTGCCGGCCTCGATGCGGTCGGGGATAACCGCGTGCGTGCAGCCGTGAAGCTTGTCGACGCCCTCGATCTCGATGCGCGGCGAGCCGAGGCCCGTGATGCGCGCCCCCATCTTATTCAGGCACTCGCCGAGGTCGACGACCTCGGGCTCGCAGGCGGCGCCGTGGATCACGGTGCGACCCTTGGCGAGCGTCGCGGCCATCATCACGTTGGCGGTGCCGAGCACCGTCGGGCCCTGGGCGCCGCCTAGGTACATCTCGTCGCCACGCAGGCCACCGGCAGCCGAGGCCACGATGTCGCCACCGTCGAGATCGACCTTGGCGCCGAGGGCCTTCATGCCCTTCACGTGCAGGTCGACGGGGCGCACGCCGATGACGCAGCCGCCCGGAAGGCTGACGCGCGCGTGCTGGGTGCGCGCGAGCACGGGGCCGAGCACCGCGATCGAGCCGCGCATCTTGCGCACGCAGTCCCAGCCGGCCTCGTTGTGCGGCACCTGCGCGGAGCGCACGGTGAGCACGCCCTCCTTGGAGCGCTCCCACTTCGAGCCGAGGCCCTCGAGGACCTTGAGCATCTGCCGCACGTCGGAGACGTCCGGTGCATTCGGAATGACCACCGGCTCGTCGGTGAGCAGCGTCGCCGCCAGCACCGGAAGCACAGCGTTCTTGGAACCTGAAACGCGCACGCTGCCCTGCAGCTTGCGCCCGCCCTCGATCACGAACTTGTCCATATCTCCCCCCCCCGCGCGCCCCTCGCGCGCGTCCCGCTCTCTCTTCCGAAAAGCGCGCGATCGAATCAAGGACTCGCCGCGAAATTCTCGCGCGCGCTTCGCGCGCAGTCGCCTCGCTCAGCTCGGCAACATGCGGCCGAGTCGCTTGCCTCCGACGACGTGCAGGTGCAGGTGCTCGACCTCCTGCCCGCCGTCGCGCCGCGCGTTGGTGATCACGCGGAAGCCGCGCGCGAGTCCCTTCGAGCGCGCGACCTCGGCGGCGGCGAGCAGCAGCTCACCCGCCAAGGCCCCGTCGACGAGCTCCCACAGCGAGTCGACATGCTCCCGCGGCACGACGAGCACGTGCACTGGCGCCTGCGGGTGGAGGTCCTCGAAGGCGAGCACGCGCGGGCTCTCGAACACGACGCGCGCCGGAGCCTGCCCGGCGGCGATGCGGCAAAAGATGCAGTCCATGGCCCGCAAGGGAACGGCCGAGCTTCGGCGGGCGCAAGCCCCCGCCCCTCCCGCCGGGGCAAGTTGACGCCCTGCGCCGCCCACCTGTATTCTCCCCGCCCTTCCAATGCCCCGGGGCGGGGCCTCGCCCGCGTCCGGTCGGCACTCTCGGCCCGCCGCACCCCCAAGGCCCTACGGCTGCTCCTTTCACCTCTCCACCCGACCCACCCGCATGACCTCCAGCACTGTCGAGATGTCGGCCGCCTCCGAGGCCTTCGACCTGAAGAGCGCCTCGATCCCCAACTTCACGACGCTGGTGCAGGCGCGCTCGACGGTCTACCGCTCGCGCGCAGCCGTCGACAGCTTCACGCGCATGGTCGACAGCCTCTCGTCGGCCGGCGAAGAGGGCCGACGCAAGGGCCTCGGCATTTGGATGGTGGCGCGCTACGAAGCCTGCGCCGCGCAGCTCGCCGGCTACGAGAAGACGGACGTGGTCGCGGCCTTCACGCGCGGCAGCGCGCTGATGTCGATCGGCCGCTGGGCCGATGCTCACGCGATCTTCGAGCGCCTCTCGAACCAGTACCCCGAGGAGCCCCGTCCGCGCGGCAACAAGCTCGAAGCTCAGCTCGAGCTCGATCTGCACAAGAGCGACCACGACGGCGCGGCTGCCACGCTGGCGCGCGAGCTCGACAGCGCCCCGCCGTCCTTCGCCGCCAGCGCGGAGCACAGCTACCTCAGGGGCCGTCTCGCCGAGCTGCGCCGTTCGCCGGAGTCCGCTCTCGACCTGTACGCCGCCGCGCGCGAGATCGATCCCTCGCACCGCACCAACCTCGCCCGCTTCGCCGCGCTCGCCGAGCGCTGCGGCCTCGACGAGCTCGCGCTGCAGGCCTACCAGTCGCTTGCGTCGATGCTCCCCATCGACCGCAACGTGATGTTCAACCTCGGCGTGCTGTACGAGGATCTCGGTCGTCACCAGGAGGCCGCGGCCTGCTACGACGTCATCGCGCGCAACGACCCGACCAACCCGCGCGCCCGCCTGTACCTCGAGGACGCGCGCTCGGGGATCGACATGTACTACGACGAGGATCTGGAGCGCAAGGAAGACCGCCTCAACCAGATCCTCAAGACGCCGATCACCGACTTCGAGCTCTCGGTGCGCGCGCGCAACTGCCTCAACAAGATGAACATCGTCACGCTGGGCGACCTCGTCCGCCTGACGGAGCAGGAGCTGCTCGCCTACAAGAACTTCGGCGAGACCTCGCTCAACGAGATCAAGGACATCCTCAACTCGAAGGGCCTGCGCCTCGGCATGAAGCACGAGGAGGCAGTGGCCTCGATCGAGGCCGCGGCTCGCCCGCGCGCGGGCAGCAACGAGAGCTCGGAAGTGCTCAACACTCCGGTCAGCAAGCTCGACCTCTCGATCCGCGTGCGCCGCGCTGTCGAGAACCTCGCCTGCCTGACGCTCGCCGACATCCTCGCCCACAGCGAGGACGAATTGCTCTCGATGCCCAACTTCGGCCAGACCTCGCTGCTCGAGCTCAAGCGCAAGCTGGCGGAGTTCGGGCTGCAGCTCCAGGTCACCAAGAAGAAGTAGCCCCCGAGCTCCCGTGTACGACTTCCTCGACGGAGAGGTCGCGGGACGCTCGGCCGCGCGCGTCGTGCTCGACGTGCGCGGCGTGGGCTTCGAGGTGCTCGTGCCGCCGGGCGCGAGCTTTCCCTCGAGCGGGCGCCTGCGCCTGTGGACGCATCTCGTGGTGCGCGAGGACAGCCACTCGCTGTACGGCTTTCGCGACGAGGCCACGCGCGACATGTTCCGGGCCCTGCTCGGCGTCACGGGTGTGGGTCCCAAGGTCGCGCTCGCGGTGCTCTCGGGCCTGTCGTCCGACGAGCTCGTCGCCGCGGTGGTGGCCGGTGACGCCAAGCGCCTGACCAAGGTCAAGGGCGTCGGCCAGAAGACCGCGGAACAGATCCTGCTCGATCTGCGCGGCAAGGCCGCCATGCTCGCCGGCAGCGGCAGCGCCCAAGCGCCCGCTGCCCGTGGCCCGGCGCAGCTCGAGGACGCGGTCACGGCCCTGATCTCGATCGGCTACTCCGAAAAGGACGCGCGCAAGCAGGTCGAGCGCGCCTCTCAGGCCGTCGATCCCGTCAACCTCGAGTTGCTCGTCCGCACTGCGCTGCAGGGCTAGTCGCGGCCGCCCGTGCGCGTGCCTATGCTCGCGCGCGAGGAGGAGCCCCGCGATGACGACCCCGCTGCGAGAAGCGACCGCAACTTCCGCGCCTAGCGCCCCCACGCGACCTGAGCGCATCCTGATCTGCGACGAGCTGTCACCCGAGGCGCTCGAGGTCTTCGCCGCGCACGGGCTCGAGCCCGAGGTCTGCACGGGCTTCAAGGAAGCGGAGCTGGTCGCGCGCGTCCACGACGTCGAAGCGCTCGTCGTGCGCTCGGCCACCAAGGTGACGCGCGCGATCCTCGCCGCGGCACCACGCCTGAAGGTGGTCGGTCGCGCCGGCGTGGGCGTGGACAACATCGACGTCGATGCGGCCACTGCGCGCGGAGTGGTCGTGATGAACGCTCCCGCCGGCAACACGACCACCACCGCCGAGCTCGCGGTCTCGCTCATGCTCGCGCTCGCACGCAATGTGGCGCGCGGCGATCGCGCGGTGCGCGCGGGCGAGTGGAAGCTGCGCGGCAAGCTCTCCGGCAGCGAGATCTCCGGCAAGACGCTCGGCGTCGTCGGCCTCGGTCGCATCGGTCGCGTGGTCGCCACGCGCGGACTCGGCCTCGCCATGAAGGTCGTGGCCTACGACCCCTACCTCGCGGGCCAGCGCTCGCCGCTCGAAGGCGTCGAGCTGCTGCCGCTCGACGAGCTGCTCGCACGCGCCGACTTCGTCAGCCTGCACGTCCCCTACAGCGATGAGACGCGCAACATCCTCTCACGCGAGCGCATCTTTGCGATGAAGCCCGGGGCAAGGCTAGTGAACTGCGCGCGCGGTGGCCTCGTCGACGAGCTCGCGCTCGCTGACGCGCTCGCCGCCGGACGGCTCAAGGGCGCCGCGCTCGACGTCTTCGAGAGTGAGCCACCGTCCAAGGACCACCCGCTGCTCGCGCGCGAGGATGTCATCCTCACGCCGCACCTCGGGGCGTCCTCCGAAGAGGCGCAGCGCAACGTCGCACTCGAGATCGCTCAACAAGTGAGCGAGTTCCTGCTCGAGGGCGTGGCGCGCAACGCGGTCAACCTGCCCGCGACCAGCGCCGCGACCCTGCGCGAGCTCGCGCCTTGGGTCCTACTCGCGGAGAAGCTCGGATCGACGCTGGCGCAGCTGTGTGATAGCCCGATCCGCACGCTCGAGATCTCGCTCTCCGGCGAAGTCTCGCGCAAGGACGCGAGCCACGTGCGGCTCGCCGTGCTCGTGGGCGCGCTGCGCAAGGGCTGCGACACGCCGCTCAATTTCGTCAACGCTCCGCGCCTCGCCGCGGAGCGCGGCCTCGCCGTTCACGAGCGCGCCGACGAGGAATCGCACTTCCTACACAGCCTCGTCAAGGCGCGCGCGATCTCGCGCACCGGCGAAGTGCACGTCGTCGGCGGCAGCGTCTTCGGTCGCGACCCGCGCATCGTGCGCATCGACGACCACTATCTCGACCTCGTGCCCGAGGGCGCGCTGCTCATCACGACCCACGTGGACCAGCCCGGTGTCGTGGGCCAGCTCGGGACCGCGCTCGGGGCCGCGCGCATCAACATTCGCCGTCTCGAGCTCGGACCGGGCGCGCGCGCGGCCGACGGGCTCGCGCGCGGCTTCTTGGCGCTCGACGTCCATCCGTCGCAGCACGTGCTCGACGAGCTCGCGCGACTCGAGCCGATCCGTTCCGTGCGACTGGTGCAGCTCTAGCCATGGCGCTCCCCACCCGTGTCGACGACTCCGCGCCGCCCTACGGCACGCTCGTGTTCGACTGCGACTCGACGCTGTCCTCCATCGAAGGCATCGACGAACTCGCCGGCCCGCGCAAGGCCGAAATCGCGGCGCTCACCGAGCGCGCGATGGCCGGGGAGGTCCCGCTCGAGGCCGTGTACGGCCGCAGGCTAGAGCTCCTGCGCCCCACGCGCGAGCAGGTCGCGGCCCTCGGGCAGCAGTACGTCGCGACGGCCCTGCCGCAGGCGCTCGAGCTGGTGCAGGCCCTGCGGGCTCTACGCAAGCGCGTCTGCATCCTCTCGGGTGGACTCCGTCAGGCGGTGTTCGCCCTGGCCGATCACCTTCGGATCGAATCCAAAGACGTCTTCGCGGTCGATGTGTTTCACGACCGCGACGGAGCCTACGCCGGCTTCGACGAGGAATCTCCGCTCGCCCGCGCAGGCGGCAAGCTCGAGGTCTTGCGCCAGCTCGCGCGCGAGGATCGTCGCGGCGGTCTGGTGCTCATCGGCGACGGCGCCACCGACCTCGAAGCGGCCCCGGCAGCGCGCCGCTTCGTCGCCTTCGGCGGTGTCGCACGCCGCAAGGCCGTTTTCGCTCGCGCGGTCGTGACCTGCGACGCGCCCGAGTTGTCCGCATTGCTCCCGCTGCTCGTCGCCACTGACGAGATCGAGACGCTCGCGCAGGACCCGGTCCACCATCCTCTGCTACGCGCCGCGCGCGTCGCGCGCTGAAGTCCGCTGAGCGCCCACCATGAAACTCTGGATTCCCGGTCCGACCGAAGTCCGCCCGTCGCTCCTCTCCGAGTGCGCGCGCCCCATGATCGGGCACCGCTCCGACGCAATGTCGAAGCTGCACGACCGCATCGACCCGCACCTGCGGCTCGCCTTCGGATTCGCCGAAGGCAGCTGCAGCGAGGTCGCCGTGCACACCTGCAGCGCCACGGGACTCATGGAAGCGAGTCTGCACGGCACGGGCTGCCGAATACTGTGCGTCACGAACGGCTCATTCTCGAAGCGCTGGGCCGAGATCGCGCAGGTGCTCGGCTTTGAGACGGTGGTGCTGAAGAAAGCTTTTGGGGAGGCCGCGAGCCCCGAAGAGATCGAGCGCACGCTAGTCGACAAGGGACCGTTCGACGCGCTGACGCTCGTGTCCAACGAAACCTCGAGCGGCGTGCGCACCCCTCTCGCGGGCGTGGCGAGCGTGATGCGCAGGCACCCGCAGACGCTGTGGCTCGTCGACGTGGTGAGCTACCTCGCCGGCATGCCAGTCGACTTCGACGCGCACGGCATCGACTTCGCGTTCGCGGGCTCCCAAAAGGCACTCGCGCTGCCTCCGGGCATCACCGTGTTCGCGGCCTCGAAGCGCTACCTCGAGCGCGCGCGCAAGGGCAAGCGTCCGAGCTACTACCTCGACGCCGTGCGCGTGCTCGACGGCCACCGCGAGCGCAAGACGCCGGCCACACCGTGCATTCCGCTCTACTTCGCCCTCGCGCAGCAACTCGAGGACATCTCGAACGGAACGACAGTTCCCGCGCAGGACAGTGCCCTGCGCGGCGCCGCGGCCTGGACCGCGCGCTATGCGAAGCACGAACGCATGTACCGCGCGACGGCGGACTGGGCCGCGCGCCAAGGGCTCGAGTACATCCCGGCGCCCGAGCACCGCTCGTGGACCGTGTCCTGCATCCGCAAGGGCCCGCTCGATGTCGTGAAGTTCCTCGGGGAGCTGAAGAAGCGCGGCCACACGATCTCGAACGGCTACGGAGACCTGAAGGACATCTCCTTCCGCATCGGCCACATGGGCGATCACACCGAGGCCGACCTCGAGCGCCTGCTCGCGGCCGCCGACGAGGTACTCGCCTCGGGATTCGCGAAGTGAAGCTCACGATCCGCGCGTCGCTGTTTCTGCTCGCCGCTTGCGCGGCCCCAGAGTCGGCGTCGCCTGGGCCGGCCGCTCCGCGCGCGCTCGAGCTCTTCAACGGCCGCGACCTCTCCGGCTGGCGCCAGATCGGCGACGCGCGCTGGGAGGTTGAGAACGGCGAGCTGGTCGGCTCCATCGGCGGCGGCTCGCAGAGCTTCCTCGCGACCGAGGCCGAGTTCTCCGACTTCATGCTCGAGCTGGAGCTCAAGAACGAGCTGCCCGGCAACTCGGGCCTGCAAGTGCGCTCGCACCAGAACGACAAGGGCAAGGTCTTCGGCTACCAGATCGAGATCGACCCGTCCGAACGCGCCTGGTCGGGCGGCCTGTACGACGAGGGCCGCCGCGGCTGGCTCTTCGACCTCAAGGACGCTCCCGAAGCCCGCGCGGCCTTCCGCAACGGCGACTGGAACCATTACCGCATCGAGCTGCGCGGCAACCGCATCCGCACATGGGTCAACGGCGTGCCCACGGTCGACACCACCGACGAGGCCGACGCCTCGGGCTTCATCGCGTTGCAGGTGCACTCCGGGAACAACACGCGCATGCGCTTCCGCAACTTGCGCCTGACGAAGTTCGAGTGACCCTCAGGGCAATTCGCTGACGTGCCACGGGCCGCGCCGCGCCGCGTGGGCCTCGCGCACCTTCCGAACCTGCTCCGGCGCGACCGGATCCGCGCCGTGGTTCCACGCGCGCCGGATGTAGGTGAGCACGCTCGCCGTATCCTCGTCCGAGAACGAGTGCGACGGCATCTCGGCGTCCCACGTGAGGTTGTCGAGCGTCACCACCCCGCGCAGGCCGTGCAGCACGATCTTCGTCGTGCGCTCCGCATCCCCGAGCACCCACGGCGAGTTGCGCAGCGGCGGCGCGACCCCGATGTCGCCGCGCCCCGTCACCTGATGGCAAGCCGCGCAGGTCTGCTCGTAGATCGATCGGCCCCGTTCGAAACGCGCCTGTTCCTGCGCGTCGAGATCCCGCGGGAAAAGGCCTTCACTGCCCGGCTTCCCCGGCCAGACGAGCGCTTCGAGGAACGCCGTCGCCTCCGGCAGGCCGTGGACAAACGCCACGGGCTCCTTCGGCACGCGAATCGGCCGGAAGTTGCCCTTAGCATCCTTCGCGCGCGCGCCCAGCGCCCCCTTCGCGAGCGCGTTGCGCCACTCGTTCGGAACGTTGAGGCCCTTGGCAAACCCGCCGATCCATTCGATGAGCTCCGCGAGGATGGCGTCACCGCCGTCGTTGACGGCGCACGCTCCGATCAACTCCACGAGCGCGAGCTTCTCCGGCTCGTGAGACGGAAGCCAGCAGTCGCGCGCGCAGGTTTCCAGCGTGCGGCGCAGGAAGGCGAACTCCCGCCCTGCGAGCCCGGACACCACCGCTCCGCATCGCGTCGCGTCGAGCTTTCCCGACCAAACCATCCCGACGAGCAGGTCGATCGCTTCCGGCGTGCGCAACTGCCCCAGCGCGAGCACGCGCTCGAGCGAGTTGCCGATCCCCTCCCACGCGAGGGCGGCCGCATCCGCCGACGGCGGCACGAGGACGGCCAGATGCGGCCGCGCAAGCTCCTCGCCCTTGCTCACGACCTCCTGCAGCACCTCCGCCGCATCGCGCGACGTGTCTCCCTCCTCCGCGAACAGCCGCTGCGCCGTCTGGCGTGTCCAGCGGTTTGGCGACGAGAGCGCGTGGCCGAGCTCCGTCCACGAGCATTCGGCGAGCTTCACGCGCTCGCGCGGCTTCGCATCGGCCGCCGTGATGCGCCAGATGCGACCGCGGTCGATCGGCTCCTCGAGCGCGCGCTCCTCCATCTGCGCCCGCAGCCACGAGGTGACGAACAGCCGATGCTGGATCACGCCGCGATACATGTCGACTACGTACAGTGCTCCCTCGGGACCCTCGGCGAGGTTCACCGGCCGGAAGCGCTCGTCGTCGGACTCGAGCAACACGCCGCCGCCGGGTCCGTTGGTCGCCACCGGCAGTCCGTCCCGCCGATGCTCCAGCTCGAAGTGGTGCACGAGGTTGGCCGTCACTTCGCAGACGAACGCCGAGCCCCGGTAGCGCTCTGGCAGAGCGTCGCCCTCGTACACGAGCGGCCCGCACGCTCCCGTGAACTCGTTGAGCCGTCCATCCACGAGCGTCGTGCCTCGATATCCGCGGTTCACGCCGGGCGTGAGGTGCGTGGGGTTCGGCCGCGATCCGTGCGTGATCGACACGCCCATGCCGTGCGCGATGCCCAGCGCCGGATTGCGTACCGCGTACTGCGACGCGTAGGCGTTCGTGCGCAGCGGAGTGGAGTTGTCGTTGAAGTAGATGCGTCCGAAGCGATCCTGCGTGATTCCCCACTGCCCGCCGCCCGCGGTCCAGCCGCGCACGAGGCGCTCGCCCTCCCAGCGGTAACGCCAGGGCGCATTGGCGCACCAGAACCAGCCGTCGAGACCGTAGAGCAGGCCGTTGATCGCGTGCTCGGGGCTGGCGATGCCCTGCAGTCCCGTTTCGACGACGCGCACGTCGTCGGCACGTCCGTCGTCGTCGGTGTCGCGGGCGAACAGCAAGTTCGGCGGAGCGAGCACCAGCGCGCCGCCGCGCGTGGGTGCCACCGCACGCGGCAGCACCAGCCCGTCGAGGAACACCTGACGCTCGTCCATGCGGCCATCGCCGTCCCGATCGTGCAGCACGATCACGGCATTCTCGGCCGCGTCCTCGCGGGAGCCATCGGCATCGCGCATGTAAGTGCGCATCTCGCACACCCACAGCGCACCACGTTCGTCGAAGACGGCGCACACGGGCGCGACCACGAGCGGCTCGGCCGCCACGAGCTCAACCTTCAGTCCCGGCGACAGGCGGAAGCTCGCGAGCGCTTCCTCGGGCGAGCGCGGAGCGGACACCGGGACACGCCAGTCCTGCGGCAACGGCGGCTGCTCTTCACCCTTCACGTCGCCGTTCTGGAGCGCGAGCGCGAGCGTGAGGAGCGCCACGGAAAGCACGGCCAGACCTCTACCGCTTGATCATCAGGGGCGGCGACTGGCACTTGCCGCAACGCGCCTTCGGACCTTCGAGCGACTCGTCCATATGCTCCGGGCACGTCCAGCTCCACGCGGGATCGACCGTCTGCCCCGAGGTGTAGCCGAGCTCGGCCAGAGCGCGGGCCGCCGCCTCGTCCTGCACGGCTCCATCGGCGCTCTCGTAAGGCCCAGGGACCCACGGGTTGGTGCGCGCAAGCTCCTTGCGCAGCCGCACGGACAGCTCCGGCTCGCTCGCGTAGAGATTGCGAGCCTCCTCGGGGTCCGAGCCGAGGTCGTACAGCTCGGACTGCTCTGGATGCAGCGGCCGGTAGATCAGCTTGTGCGGCCAGTCGAGCACCATATAGAGGAACTGGTCGTACTTGCGGTTCTCGCGGTACGCCATGCCTGCGTTGGTGTCGTAGCCGTTGATCTGGTCGCCAAACGCAAGACGACGCTCGTCCGCGCGTCCCTCGATCAGGGGCCGCAGCGAGCGTCCGTCGAGGGCCTTCTCGGGCTTCACGCCGCAGTAGTCGAGTACCGTCGGCGCCACGTCGATCGTGCGCACGAGCTCCCTCACGCTCGGCGACTGCTTCCCACCCGGCACCTTGACGATCAGCGGCACGTGAACCTGCTCCTGATACAAGAGTCGGTGCGCGGCCCAGCCGTGCTCCATCAGTCCCTGCCCGTGGTCAGCGGTGACGACGACGATCGTGTTCTCGAGCAGTCCGCGCTTCTCGAGCCCAGCGAACAGCCGTCCGATCTGCTCGTCTTGGTAGCGCAGCTCCGCCTTGTAGAGCTCGATCCCCGGACGCAGCGGATTGCCGTCCTCGTCGAAGAAGCGCTCCTTGGGCGCGAGCACTTCCGCGGGCGGCAACTTGTCCCAGTCGTGCGGGTCCCAGTAGTGGATCCACAGGAAGAAGGGCTCCTCACCCTTCAGGCTCTTCTCCACGAGGTCCGTGGTCTCGTCCGAGCGGCGCTGGAAGTTCTGCACGTCCCAGATCGACTTCACTTGCCCCTTGTCGTTGGTCAGGTGCTTCATCTCGGTGTTCAAGTCCTCGAACACCTCGAAGCCGCGCTGGAAGCCGAAATTGCGCGAGACCGGGAAAGCTGAGTGCACGGCCGCCGTGTGGTAGCCATTCCTCGCCAGCGTAGTAGCCAGCGTCGGCACATCCTCGGGCAGCGCGAAGCCGCTCGGCGCCGACAGCACGCGCAGCTGGTGCGTCTGGTTGTTCATGCCGGTCAGGATCGAGGCATGCGACACGGGCGTGACGCCGGCGGTGCTGATCGCCATGTCGAAGCGCGTGCCCTCGGCCGCGAGCGCGTCGAGGCTCGGCGTCACGCCAGCGTGCACTCCGTAGCAAGAGACGAAGTCCGCGCGTGTCGTGTCGAGCGTGATCAGGATCACGTTGGGACGCGCAGCCTCGCCGCGGCCGCAGCCGAGGACCAAGACGAGGGGGAACAGCGAAGCGAGGAGTCTCTTCATCGGTTTTTACGTACGACGGAGGCCTGCAGAGAGCATACGCGCGGGAGCGATCAGTGCTCGAACAAACCCTCGCGCCGCGCGAGCTCGCGTGCGAGCCGTCGCACCGTCTCGGCCGAGAAGCGATGGAACTGCTGGACGAGAACGCGATCTGAAGATACTTCCGGCCATGCGGCCGGATCGCGCTCGACTTCCGCGTCGAGCAGCGCGACGAGGTCCACGAGCAACTCGCGGTACGCGTCTGCGTGCGGGGTGACTTCGTTCGCCCCGCCCTCGGCGGAGCGCAGGACCGACACCATCGGGATGCGCGGTTCCGTCACGCTGCACAGAGCAACCAGCTGCGCGCGATACTCGAGCCGCCGCGACACGCCCGCGCCGGTGAAACCGCTGCGCACCGCCAGTGCGGCGATGCGTCCAAGGTTGCGCTGCAGGGGCAGGAAGCGCGTGCGATCGCACAAGTGCGCCTCCTCGTGGACCGCCGTGGCCTCGAGCAGCTCGTCGAGCGTGATGCCGTTCACGCCGGCCGCGCGCCGCTCGCGCAGCACGGCGAGGCGCAAGCGATCTGCCTCGCCGAGCAGGGTCGACGTATCGCGCCGCTCCCGCCGAGCCTCCGCGCGCAGCGCGGGACGAGCGCCCACGGCGAGCCCGCGCGTCGACAGCGCACGTTCCACGCGCTCGGCGCCGCTCGTTTCCCACATGCGCTTCTCGAAGTCCAACCACGGCGCGCGCTCCCGTCGCAGCGACTCGAGATCGACCCAGTAGCCTTCGTGCAGCGCGGCACCGGAGATCTCCGCGCCCAGCCGCCCCGCGCGGCTGCGCAGGTCCGTACCCTCACACCACACCACGGTTCCGCTCCACGGAACGCCGAGATGCTCGCCCGAGCGCGGCTGCGCCGCCACGCGAGCGAGGATCGTGCCGTCGACATCGTCGCCGAGCAGCTTACCGAACAGCCCGAAGCGGCCGAGACCGTCGAGTAAGCCCGAGAGGCCCTCGACCGGCATCCCCTGCACCCCGAGGCCTTCGAGCTCGTCGGCGCGCGAGTAACTCGGTCCAGGATGCAGCAACGTGGCCACGCCCGCGTACGAGACGCGCGGCGAGGCACGCAGGGACGCACGCACGCGCTCGACGTCCGTCTCGCCTCCGCGCAGGACGTTGGCCCGCGCGACGACTTCCGCCATCGAGTCGAGCAGCGCGTCGAGACTCGAAGGCGGCTCCGGCTCCTGCGGTGAGCCCTTTCGACCGGCACGGCGCTCGATCGCGACGCGCTGCAAGTCGGCGAGCAGCTGCTGGGCCGCGCAGGCTGCGTCGTCGAGCGCCAGCGCGCGGTCGAGATCGAACGCGGCGAGCGCCGCCGCCACCGAGCGCGCTTCCCGGAACCAGCCCCCGTCGAGCAGCGCATCCCCGAGCGCACGGAGCGTCTCAGCGTCGCGCTGGCGCTCACACGCCCGCACGAGATCCACGATGCGCGCCAAGCGCGCGTCGAGGGGCATGCCGCGCTCGTCGAGCACGGCCTTCGGCAAGTCGGCGATCCACTCGTCCACGGCCGTTCCAAACTGTCCGGCCGCGAAGCGTGCTGCTCGCAGCAGAGGACCGCTGCCGATCGCAGCTCCATGCCCCGCGCGTCGCAGCAACCCGAGCGCCAGCGCCGAGGGCCGTGCCTCGAGCAGGATCTCGGCCCGCGCGCGATCGCGCGCCGCGCTTGGCCTGGCAGCGAGGGCGAGCTGCAGCTCCAGCAAGGCCGCGTCGCTGGCGCGGAAGATCCGCATGCGTCGCACGAGGTCCTCGACCTCGGCGTCCGAGAGGTCGCTTCCGCGCAGGAGCTCGAGCGCCCGCTCCCAGCCGCGCTGGTACTCGGGCTGGAAGTACATCGAGAGCTCGACCGAGGCCGCCTGCACTCCGAGCTCGATGCGATCGAGCGGCGCGAGCGTCCCGAGCTCCAGACGTTCGAGCAGGATCTCCAGTGCCTTGCGAGGCTGCTCCGCGAGCACGTGGTAGCGCGCCAGCGAAGCGGTGAAGTACGTGCGCTCCCATGGGTCGCGGGCCAGCTCGAGCGCGCGGGCAGAGTGCACGGCCGCCTTGCCGAACTCGCGCCGCTGGGCCGCCACCCAGCCCAGCCCGTGGTGAGCCCAAGAAAGCTCCGGTGCCACGCGCGCCGCGCGCTCGAAGCGCGCGCCGCCCTGCTCGCCCTCGAGGCGACCGACGAGATACAGGAGCACACCGTCGTCCCCGGCCTGAGCCAACTCCGCACGCCGCTCGGCAAGGGCCTCAAGCCCGAGCAGGTCCTCGGTGTCGAGTGCGTCGAGCATGCGCCGCGGCGCGATCCAGTCCGGGGCGAGTTCCAAGGCGCGCACCGCCTGCTCCCGAGCGCGTTCGCGCCCCAGCGGGTCTTCGCTCCGCGCCCAGGCCCGCGCCGCCTCGAAGGCCGCCGAAGCCTCCGAACTCACGGGATCGACGAGCGAGCGCTCCCCGAGATTCGCGCAGCCCGAAAGCACGGTCAGCGCCAGCGCCCCAAGGACGTGGCAGGCAGCTCGAAGAGGATTCGGAGCCATGTACCGCGCTACTACGGCACGCCCGGGCGCCGCGCTCAAGCTCAAACCCGGCCGTGGGCCTGCGCGCCGGACTCCCCCGCCGTGTTGCCCCGCCAGAGCTTGCGTCCCCGCAACCCGTGGGGCGAGACTCTGGGGCATGTGGAACGGAATGCTCACGACTTGGCTCGTCCCCGGATTCGTGGCCGTCGCCGCGCTCGGTTTCCAGTCAAAGAAGCCCAGCGCGACCAAGCCGGTGGTGCCCTTCTCGGGGAGCTACGACGAGGCGCGCACCCGCGCCCAAGAGCGCAACGTGCCGCTGCTCGTGTTCGCCTTCCACGACGACCCCGCCGATCCGCACGAGGACGTGCAGGCCTACCGCAAGGAGATCTTCTCGCGCGCGGACCTTGGCGCCCTCGCGCCCCTGCTCGTGATCGTCGTCGGCGGCACAGGGATCCACGCGCCCGCGCCGCTCGAGGTCGAGTCGGATGGCAAGAAGACCACCGTGGCGCTGTGCTCGCACTACCGCAGCGAGACCTGCATGGCGCACCAGAAGCTGTTCGACAGCGTCTACAAGGAGCACAACGTCGAAGGCGAGCTCAAGACTCCGGCCACGCTGCTGCTCGGCCCCGATCGCAGGGTGATCGAGACGTGGGCGACGGGTAGCGCCGCGAGCTGGGACGACGTGATCGCGGCCATCAAGCTCGCGCAAACCAAGGCCGGCGAGGGCCTCACGGAGCCGCAGCTCGCCGACGTGCGCGCCCTGCTCGCGCGGGCCGCGAGCGAGCTCGAAAAGGAGCGCTTCGGCGCGGCGTGGGCGACCTACGCGAAGGTGCTCGGCATCACGACGAAGACCAGCTACGCGCAGACGGCGCGCGAGGGCGAGGCGCGCGCGCTCGGCGCGATCGAGGACGCGCGCAAGGCCGCGCGTGAGAGCTTCGCCGCCGGCAAGCACGTCGACGCGTACCGTGAGCTCGAGGCGCTGCGCGAGGCACTCGCCGGCACGCCGCTCGAGAAGGAGCTCGCGCGCGAGCTGCTCGCGATGGAAAAGGAAAAGGCCGCCAAGGACGCCATCGCCGCGTGGAAGCGCGAGCAGGAAGCGGAGAAACTCTGGAGCGAGGCGCAGGCCCTCGAGAGCGCCGAGCCGAAGAAGGCCGAAGCCAAGGTGCGCACGCTGCTGCGCAAGTTCGGCGACACCACGGCCGGAGCGCGCTCGCGCGCCCGCTACCCCGAGTGGGCCGCCGACGAGGATCGCAAGCGCGAGGCCAAGTAGGCCGCGCTCAGTTGCTCGGCAACACGAAGCTCTCGAGCACCGAATCGTCCGCGACCTCGCGGTCGAGGCGCTCCGCAAGCCGCAACCGCGTGAACCACGGCGCCATGGTCGGGCCTTCGCCCCCCACCACGTTGCCCGTGTACACGCGCAGCTGGTCGACGAAGCCCGACTCGAGGTGACGCGACAAGAGCTGCGGGCCGGCCTCGAGCAGCACGCGCCGCACGCCCTGCTCCCACAGCCACTCCTGCACGTCGCGCAGCGCGACGTGGTCCTCCTCACTGGAGTGCAGGCCCGTGACCTTGGCTCCGGCGCGCTCGAGAGCGACGTGCCGCGCCGCGTTGGCGCCTGCTTGGCAGAGAATATGAACCGGACCGGCGCCCTCGCCCGGCCCCGGCGGGGCGAACAGCTTGCCGTCGGGCGGCGTGCGCAGATAGCTGTCGAGGATCACGCGCAGCGGCGGCTTCGACGGGTCACCCGGAGGACGCACGCTGAAACGCGGGTCGTCGTTCAGCACGGTCGTGACGCCCGTCACGATCGCGTCGACGCGACCGCGCAGGAGCTGCACCTCGCGCAGTGACTGTGGTCCGCTGATCCAGCGACCCCCGCCCACGGAGGGCGGTGGCCTGAGCTGGCCCGAGCGCGTCTGTGCCCACTTCGCGATCGTCCACGGGCGCGGGCGACGCTGGCGGTCGATGTCGACCCAGCGCAGGAAGTGCGGGGCCGTGCGGTCGAGCTCGCTGGCGCGCGGCACGAAGTCGACCTCGATGCCCGCCTCCTGCAGCAGCCGCAGCCCGGCGCCGCGGTGACGCGGATCAGGATCGAGAGCGCCGACGATCACCCGGCGCAGGCCGCTCTGGAGGATCGCGTTCGTGCAGGGTGGGGTCTTGCCATGGCTCGAGCAGGGCTCCAGCGTGACCACCAGCGCCTCCCAACTCGAGCGGGGCACGCCGCTAGCGTCAGCCGCCGCGATGGCCTCGACCTCCGCATGGGCCCCGCCCCAGTGTTCGTGGAAGCCCCGGCCAATGACTTGACCTCCTGCGATGACAGCCGCGCCCACGCTGGGGTTCGGCGCGACCTCGAAGCGGCGACGGCGAGCCTCCGCGGCGAGATCGACGAGGATCTCGCGCAGGCTAGCCTCGCTCAAGCTTGTGGTGGCCATCTCGGTCATGGGGATCCTACGCAGGTTCTGGAAGCCTTTTGTGAGTCCGCGGGGCGCAGGATCCAAGCACCTCTTCGGTTTTTGATCGCCCCTAGGCACAAGGTAGCGTCGTGCCGGCTCCAAGCGAGCGCCCAGCCCCGGAAGGGGCGGCCAAGCCGCCTACGTATTCGGCCGGGAGGGCCCCCCTCAGCACGCTCCATTTTGCACCCGCCGGGGGTGCCATCGGGGCCCTGCGCTTTGCAAACTGTCCCGCTGTTCCGACCCCGACGAACTTCATTCGACCCCACCATGACCCCCGCCCCGATTCGCGTCGCTGTCACGGGAGCCGCTGGCCAGATCGGCTACGCACTCCTCCCCCGCATCGCCTCCGGCCAGATGTTCGGGCCCGACCAGCCCGTCATCCTGCACCTGATCGAGATCCCCAACGAGAAGGCCCTCGCGGCCCTCAAGGGCGTCGCGATGGAGCTCGAAGACTGTGCCTTCCCGCTGCTGCAGGACATGGTGCTGACGAGCGACCCCAAGGTCGGCTTCAAGGATGTGAACTGGGCCTGCCTTGTCGGTGCCAAGCCGCGCGGCCCGGGCATGGAGCGCAATGACCTCCTAAAGGACAACGGCGCGATCTTCGTCGGCCAAGGCCGCGCGATCGCCGAGAACGCCGCCGCGAACGTGCGCGTCGCCGTCGTAGGCAACCCGTGCAACACCAACGCATGGATCGCCATGCAGGCTGCCAAGAGCGTGCCGAAGGAACGCTTCACCGCCATGACGCGCCTCGACCAGAACCGCGCGCAGGCGCAGCTCGCCCAGAAGGCTGGCGTGCCGATCACTTCGGTCCGCGGTGCGCTGATCTGGGGCAACCACAGCGCCACACAGGTGCCCGACTTCTACAACGCGAAGATCAACGGCCAGTCCGCGGCCAAGGTCATCGCCGACGAGGCGTGGCTCAAGGGCGACTTCATCAAGACCGTGCAGCAGCGCGGCGCAGCCATCATCGCGGCCCGAGGCGTGTCGAGCGCGGCCTCGGCGGCCAACGCCCTCGTGGACCACGTGCGCGACCTGCACTTCGCCACTCCGACCGGCGAATACCGCTCCGTGTGCGTGTGCTCGGACGGCTCCTACGGCGTGCCCGAGGGCCTGATCTTCGGGTATCCGGTGCGCTCGGACGGCAAGGGCGGCTGGAGCATCGTCCAGGGCCTCGAGATGAACGAGTTCCTGAAGGAGAAGCTCGCCGCGACGATCAAGGAGCTCGAGGGCGAGCGCGAGGTCGTCAAGGCGCTGCTCGCCTGAGAGACACCGGCCCAAGGCACAGCGCGCCCGCTGCGAACCAAGCGTTCCGCAGCGGGCGCGCCCGCCTTTCCTGCGGCACCGCGTCGCGCCAGCGAAGCTACTTCACAAGCCCGAGCTCGGCGATGCGCTTCGCGAGCGTCTGGGCCAGCAGCAGGCAGCCCTCGTCGGTCATGTGCACCTCGCCGTTCTTCTTCTCGGGGCGCACGAAGATGCGATCGGTACCACTCTCGGCGCGCTGGACGTCCGCAGTGCTCTCGAGCACTGCGCGCGCATCGCACAGCGGCACGCCGCGCTCCCGCGCGACGTCCTTGATCGCCTGCGTCATGCGCTCGTAGCCCGCTCGCTGCAGCGCTGCGGAGCCGAAGCGGTCGAGGTCCCCCATCCGGCAAGCCTCGGTGACGAGCAGCACTTCCGCGCCGTGCGCGCGCGCGAGCGCCACGATGTTGACCAGATTGCGGCGATAGGCGTCGAAGCCAAGGTCGGGGTCACCGGGCTGCGCATAGTCATCGGGCGCGTACTTGCCGAAGTCGACGATCACGTACGAACCGAGGTTCTGGCGCTCTTCCCACCAGCTGGTCATGTAGCGCCGCCACGCCTTGTAAGTGATGCTGTGCTCGAGCGCCGACTCGATCGGAAGCTCGCGATCGACCGGCCAGACCGCGCGCCAGTGCGTGTTGTCGCGCGCCACGCCGGGGTAGAGCGCGCAGCGCAGATCGTTGATCGTGTGGTACACGACCACGAGGTCGGGCTCGAGGTCGACGCCGCGCAGTGCGAGGTTGATCTGGCTCTCGAAGGTCGAGTAGCCCTGACAGCCGAGGTTGACGACCTCGATCGGTCGCGCCGAGCGCGCGCCGAGCTCCTCGCCGAGCTTGACGGGCCAGTTGGTCCACGTGGAACTCGGACCGATGCCGTAGGTGCTCGAGCCGCCGAGGCAGACGATGCGGAACGTGCCTTGGGGCTTCTTCCAAGTCACCTCGGCGCTGTTGAAGCCGAGGCTGTTGTGCGCGACCTCGACCGGATCCTTGTCCGTCGCGGGCTTCTGGAACCCCGGCCGGTTGGCGTAGGCAAGATACGGGTGCGGCTGGATGCGCGAGTCCTTGAAGACTGCCGCAAGCGGATCGAGCTCCTCGGGCCGCAGCGTGTCGATCGCGACGAAGCGCGGCACGGTCTCGAATGCGACGAGAAGCGCGAGCAGCGTCGCGAGCGACAGCAGGAGCCCGCGGACGAGGGGCGAGCGCGGCGAGGAAGGGGCGTCTTGGGGCATGGTTGGAAGCCTCGCGGCTCCCGTGCGATCCTACGCGCGTCGCCTTGGCCCCTCAACGCAGCGCCGCGCCATGACCACCCTTCGCACCCTCGCCCGCCTCCTCCCCGCCTGCCTGCTCGCGTCCTGCGCCAGTACCCCGCCGCCCGCGCCGGAGCCGCTCGGCACGCTCGTCGTGCTGCACAAGAGCGAAGCCACGGCGATGTGGTTCGACCTCGACGCGCGCGCCGAGCGCCTGCGCACCCCGACCGGCACCGGCCCCCACGAGGTCGCCTGCCGGGGAGAGCTCGCGGTCGTGTGCGACTACGGCGCGGGCACGGCGGGTACGACGCTCACGGTCCTCGACGCACGGGACGGACGTCTGGTGCGCAAGATCGAGCTCGGCCACGGCCGACCCCACGGCATCGAATGGCTCGACGACGCGCGTGTGCTCGTCACCTGCGAGGCGAGCGAGGCGGTGCTCGAAGTCGATGTGCTCGCGGGCGAGGTACGCCGCGTGCTGCCCACGGGCGCGAAGCTCTCGCACATGCTCGCGCTCGCGCCCGATGCGAGCCGCGTGTTCACGACCAATATGCAGTCCGACACGGTCTCCGTGCTCGACGTGGCGACGGGCGCACTCATCGCGCAGGTGCCGACCGGTAAGGGACCGGAGGCGCTCGACCTGTCGCCGGACGGCGCCGAGCTGTGGGTCGGCAATCGCAGCGACGACACGCTCACGATCTTCGACGCGCACACGCTCGAGACGAAGGCGACGCTTTCCTGTCCCAAGTTTCCGATCCGGCTCAAGTTCACGCGCGACGGCCGGCACGTGCTCGTCTCCTGTGCGCAGTCGGGCGACCTCGCGGTGTTCGACGCGCGCACGCGCATGGAAGCACGCCGCATCCCGCTCGGGCTGTCACCGACGGAGAGCGCCGCATCGAACTTGCTCGGCCGCGACTTCGCGGCGAGCCCCACGCCGATCGGCATCTACGTGCACCCGTGCGCGCCGCGCGCCTGGATCGCGGCCACCAACAGCGACCTCGTGAGCGAGCTCTCGCTCGAGACGTGGACGTTCACCGCGCGCATCCCGACCGGGCGCGAGCCCGACGGGCTGGGCTGGCTGCCTGCGCGCTGACGGGCGCCGCACCTACTCGGGCCGCGCGACGACTTCGCTGGCGAGCGTACCGGCGAGGCTGAAGGCGGTGCAGTCCTCGACCTTCACGCGCTGCGTGGTGCCCGCGAGCGACGGTTCGCCCTTGAGCGAAACCGAGATGCCTGTGTGCGTGCGCGCGCGCAGGACGCCGGCGTGTTTCTCGTGCGGATCCTCGACGAACACGGGCAGCTCGCGCCCGAGATACTCGCGCAGGCGCGCGAGCGCGACGTTCTCGCCGAGGTCGAGCAGGCGATTGTTGCGCTCGCGCTTGGTCGCGTCGGGCACGTCGTCGGTGAGCGCCTCGGCGGCCGTCGACGGGCGCGGGCTGTACTGGAAGACGTAGTTCACGAGGAAGCGCTGCTCGACGAGAAAGCGCTCCGTCGCTTCGAAGTCCGCGTCGCTCTCGCCCGGGAAGCCCACGATCCAGTCCGAGCCGAGCTCGATGTCGGGGCAGTGCTCGCGCAGGATGTCGACGCGCCGGCGATAGAGGTCGGTCGTGTAGCCGCGCTTCATGCGCCGCAGCACGTCGTCGGAACCCGACTGCGCCGGCAACGGCAGGAAGCGGTCGCACTTGTCGCAGTCTCGCAGCGCCTGCGCGAGCGCGGGCGTCACGTAGGACGGGTGCAGAGTGATCAGCCGCAGGCGCTCGAGACCGTTGAGCTCCTGCAGGCGATACATCAGGTCCGCGAGCGCGGGCCGGCCCTGGCGTCCGCGCCCGCGCGGCGCGTCGCCCTCGGGCACCGGCAGGTCCTCGCCCCAGCTGTTCACGGTCTGGCCGAGCAGCGTGATCACCTGCGCGCCGGAGTCGATCATCCAGCGCGCCTCGTCGACGAGTGCGTCGATGCCGCGCGACAAGACGCGCCCGCGCACCTTGGGCACGATGCAGAACGTGCAGTTGAGGTCGCAGCCGCGCATCACGGTCAGGTACGCATGGCGACCGCCTGCGTAGGCCTCGCCCACGCGACTCGCATCCGGCTCCTCGTCGAAGCCAAGCCGCGTCACGCGCGCCGGGCGCAGCGGCGTCGCGGCGCGCTTCTCGCGCACCTCGTCGACGAGCGCCGGCAGGTGCTGGAACGAGCGCGTGCCGACCACGAGATCGACCATCGGCGAGCGACCGTAGATCTCGTCGCCAAGGCGCTCGGCCATGCAGCCCATCACGCCCACCACGAGGTCCGGGCGGCGCTCCTTGGCTTTGCGCAACTCCCCCACCCAGCTGAACACGCGCTCCTCGGCGTGCTCGCGCACCGAGCAGGTGTTGAACAGCACGAGATCGGCCTCGTCGATGGCCTCCGTGGTCTGCCAGCCCTGCTTGCGGAAGCGGCCCTCCACCGAGAGGGAGTCGTATTTGTTCATCTGGCAGCCGAACGTGACCACGTGCAGCTTCGGGGCCGACGTCGCGTCGCCGTGGGCCTTGGATTGGAAGCGGGGCAGGGTCATAGTCGGGACCTTCTGAGGGCGCAAGATTGTGCCCGCACCCGGCGCCGCTGTCACCCCGCGAGCGCGCCGAGCCATCCCAAAGCGGGATCTCGACTGCGATGAGCCAGAGCCTCCAGGGCCGCTTCGCGCCCCACAACCGCTGCTTCGGCTGCGGACCCGCCAACGACAAGGGACTGCGCATCCAGAGCCTCTTGCAGGGCGAGCTCGTCGTCGCCGACTGGACGCCTCAACCCCACCACGAGGCGTTCACCGGCATGCTCAACGGTGGCATCATCGGTGCCCTGCTCGACTGCCACTCGAACTGGGCCGCAGCGTGGCACCTGATGAACCGCCGCGGCGCCGATGCTCCGCCCTGCACCGTGACGGCCGAGTTCCATGTCAGGATGAAGCGGCCGACGCCCTCGACCAAGCCCGTACACCTCGAGGCCCGGGTGGTGGAGGCGAGCGACGACCGGGCAACGATCGAGGCCACGCTGTCCTCGGATGGCGTGGTGACCGCCACCTGCCGCGGCGTGTTCGTCGCGGTCAAGGAAGGACACCCCGCCTACCACCGCTGGTGAGCCTGCGCGGGGACGGGTGTCCGCTCGGGAGGACGCGCGCCCCGGCTCCGGCCCCTCCGCCAGCGCCTAGGGAGGCCCTGTTCGGCTGGCACGCCCATTGCGGTTTCCCTTGCGGAAGCAGCTCCCCGCTGCCTTCAGAAGGACCGCCGCCATGTTCCTCCCCCGCCTCGCGCCCGCTCCGCTGTTGCTCGCCCCGCTCGCCCTGCTGCTGCCCGCCTGCACCGATTGCGGCGGCTGTGGCACGCCCGACGCTCCGCCGCCTCCGCCCCCCGCGGTCTACTACGACATCTGGGAGCTCGAGCCGAACGACGACGGCTGTTGCCCGGACTACCTCGGCACGACCTACGCGGGCGAGAGCTTCGTGATCGGCGGTCATATCCGCGACGACCTATACGACCCCTTCGATGGCTTCGGGCTGACCTCCGGCGAGCCCCAAGACGTCGAGTTCTTCCTCGAGCCCGTGGCCGGCTCCGCCGACCTCGACCTCGGCGTGTGGGACCCCTACCTTGGGCAGTTCGTGCTGATCTGGGAGAGCCCCTACGCGACCGAGTCCGGCCGCTTCACGGTCTCCGGCATGTACGAGGACTTCCAGCTGGTCGTGCTGTCCTACAGCGGTGACGCTGAGTACCGCCTGAGCGTCTGGATCGACCCGCCGACCTACCTGCACCTCACGGCCGGCGAAGCCCACCCGGAAAAAACGGACCGCCCCAAGGGCCTTGCTGCCTATGGCGCAGCCTTCGGCGAGCCCGCGAGCGAGGACTAGCCGCCAGAACAGAGGATTCCCTGCCTTCGTCGGAAGAGCCGGAGTGGCTCGGTCGTCCGCTCTCTTGCCATGAAGACCCTGCTCCTCGTCGCCAGCCTCGCCTTCGGTGCCGTCGCCATTGCCGGCGGAGTCCAGAGCTACCTCCACGCGGGCGCTGCCAGCGCGCAGGTGAGCTTCCACGCCGACGGCACACGCCGCAACTCGACCGAGTACGTCGAGGGACAGAAGCACGGGCTCTCGGAGCAGTGGCACCGCAACGGCACGCTCGAATGGCAGGGCCAGTACGAACACGGGCTGCGGGCAGGCGAGTGGCGCTTCTGGAACGCAGCGGGCGAGCTCGACTCGGAGCGCAGCGGCGTCTACGAAGCGGGCCGGCGCGCCGCGCCGCGCGGCTGATGGCGCGCGACTTCAGCCGAGCGCAGAGGAGTAGTGGCGGAAGCTGCGCCGCCACCACGCGAAGACCCAAAGCCCTAGCGCGAAGATCCATGCGCTGTGCGCCGCGACTTCGAGCGCGCTGATACGGCCCAGCACGAAGGCCGCCGGGAGCGATGAGAGCGCGGCGACCGGCACGAGCGAAGTGAGGAGCTGCCGCATCCGCAACGGAAACACGTCCACCGGACGATCCGCGAGCGTCATCGTCACCTCCCACGCGAGGTTGGAGAGATCCGAGTTGACGGCGCGGAACTCCGCGATCGTGAAGCCGACGCTCAGCGCCGTGCGCGCCCAGAAGGCGAGCGCCAAGGCCCACGCGAGCTTCAACAGCCCGAGCGGCGCGAGCGCGCCCGGAATGTCCCAGAGCGCGAACAAGAGCCAGCCGAGCGCCATCGCGCCGTTGATGCATGCCTCGAGGCTGAAGCGCTGGAAGAAGTACACGAAGACGGGCGCGCCGGGCCGCAGGCGGAGCGAGTCGAGCACGCCGTCCTTGAGTTCGCGCCCGAAATGCCAGCACTGGCCGAGCCAGATCATCCAAAAGGCGTCGGAGAGGAACAGGAAACCGAGGAACACGCGCACCTCCGCGCGGCTCCAGCCCGCCAGCGAATCCGTGTGCGCGAACAGGATCTCGAACGTCGCGATGTGGACGAGGTACCACGCGGTATCCATCACGACCTGCGTGAGGAACTCGACGCGGAACTGCGACTTGCGAATCACGCCGACGCGCGCGAACTCACGCGCAAGCCGCAGGTGGTGCAGCAGTGCGTTCATCGCTCAGGCCCCCGCCCCGACGTGCCGCCGCAGGCCGCGCCGCCACAGGAACTGGCGCAAGAATTCGAGCGCGACGATCCACGCGAGCAGCACCAGCACGCCGCGTACGAAGTCAGGGGTGCCAAGACGCCCCAGGAACAGCTCCCCCGGCGCGCTCACCGCCCAGTACGGGAACAGCCAGCGCAGCGTCCCGGCGAGCCCGTCTGGCATCGCGGACACCGGCACCAGCACGCCCGCCGCGAAACTGAACACGAAGCTCGCCATCGCCGAGAGCGTCCACACCACCTCGAGCCAGAACGCGAGCACGTTGACGAGGAAGCACACAAGGAACGCGCAGTAGCTCCCGAGCAGCACCAGAGCGAAGGCCTGCAGCGCCGCGCTCGCGCTCGCCGGCCGCGGCCACCACTGCGGGAACAGGGCCCAGCCCGCGAGCCACAGCATCGCCACCACGCTCGCCTGTACGGCTATGTGCTGCAAAAAACGCCCGAGGGCCAGTACGAAGAAGCGCACGGGCATCGTCAGGTACTTTGTGACGTAGCCCTGAAATATCTGATCCGCGAGGTCGAGGCCGCGCTGGTGGAAGAGCAGCTTCTCGAAGCTCGCGGCAAGGATCAGGTACGCGACCATGGTAGGGAAGTCAAAGCCGCCGACGCGCGTGTCCGGCGTGACGAGGATCGCGCGGTACACGAAGATCATCACCAGCGGTCGCCACAGGCTGCGCATCAGCTCGCGCACGACGAATCCCCCGCGCCACGCGGTGACCTTGCGCAATTCGTAGCCGAAGGCGACTCCGAGCAGGCGCAGATCGCGCACGAGCGGATGCACCGGCGCGAGCGAGCTCACGCGCCGCTCTCCCGGTTCTGGAAGATCTGGCGGATGATCATGTCGAGCGGGTGGTGCTCGATCGACAGGTCCCGGATCGCGAAGCGCTCGAACAGGAACGGCACGAAGCGTTGCACGGCAGGAGCCGAGACGCTGAACAGCAAGGTCAGCGGCGCAGCGCGCTCGAGCCGCGCATCAAACGGCGCGAGCAGCGGCTCCCAGGCGGGATCCCAACAAGGCGAGCTCGCCTCGAGGTGTACCTCGATTGCGCGCCGCTCGTAGACACGCGCCTTGAGGTCGACCAGCCCGCCGTCGAACAGCACGCGCCCCTGCCGGAGGATCACGAGCCTGCGACAAGTCTCCTCGATGTCCTCCATGTCATGGCTCGTCAGCACGATCGTCACGCCGCGCGCCCGGTTGATCTCGACTAGGTAGCGCCGGATGGTCTCGCGCGATACGAGGTCGAGCCCGATCGTCGGCTCGTCGAGGAACACGACGTCCGGCTCGTGCAGGAACGCGCCGATGATCTCCATCTTCATGCGCTCGCCGAGCGAGAGGTTGCGCAACTGGCGCTGAAGCTGGTCGCCCACCGAGAGGCGCTCGGCCGCCGCGGCCACGCGCGCGTCGAAGTCGGACTTCGGGATCGAGTAGATCTCACGCAGCAGCCGGAACGAGTCGATCGCCGGCAAGTCCCACCACAGCTGCGAGCGCTGCCCCATCACCATCGACAGCCGCCGCTTGTGCTCATCGCGCAGCTCGAAGCTGTCGCAGCCGAACATGCGCGCGGAACCGCTCGACACCGGCGTGATCCCGCTCACGCACTTCAGGAGCGTGGTCTTGCCTGCGCCGTTCGCGC
>SXGT01181687.1_pt1 | contig 28222 bp, 27 predicted proteins | sample 3176221 | NCBI WGS metagenome assembly SXGT01 (sample SAMN11356862, study PRJNA531348) | freshwater metagenome | isolation source: freshwater sample F1-120 | place: China: Fuxian Lake, Yuxi | collected 2017-12-25 | reverse complement strand
TGTTTTTTGCAGCAAATTTTTTTGCATGATTTCTGTTTATTAGCTGCCATAGTGCAAGTTTGCTGAATTTAGCAAAGTGTTCTGGAATTTTTTCACTCTCATAGAAGACCAGACCTGGCGCGAGATCGAATTCTTCGTGCAGACCCAGCAGCTCATTGCCGGCGGGCGCAACCCGGCCCTGCGCGGCCTGCGCACCCTGGAAATGCTCGACGCCCTCGCCAACGCCCAATGGATCACGCCGGATGCCGCGGTGGAGTTGAAGACGGCTTACCGCTTCATGCGCACCGTCGAACACCGCATCCAGATGGTGAACGACGAGCAGACCCATGTTCTTCCGCTCGATGAGGCAGCCTTTGAAAGTCTCGCGCGCCTCTCTGGCTTTGTTTCGCCAATCGAGTTTGAAGAGAAATTGCGCCGCACCTTTGAGCTTGTGCAGGGCCACTATTCGGCGCTCTTCGAAAGTGCCACCGAGTTGGGCACCGACACCGGAAGCCTGGTCTTCACCGGCGGCGAGGACGATCCCGAAACCATCGAAACGCTTTCCCGCATGGGTTTCAAAGGGCCAAGCGAAGTTTCGGCGACCATCCGCGGCTGGCATTTCGGCCGCTATGCCGCAACCCGCAGCGGCAAGTCCAAGGAACTGCTCACCGAACTGATGCCCCAGCTTCTGACCGCGCTGGCCCGGAGCGGCGAAGCCGACCTGGCCTTTCTCGCCTTTGACAAGTTCATTGCCGGGCTTCCCGCCGGGGTTCAGCTTTTTTCAATGCTGAAGGCCAATCCCAATCTGCTTGATCTCATTGCCACGATCCTTGGAACGGCGCCGCGACTGGCCGAACAGCTGAGTGCCCGCCCGCGCGTTCTCGATGCAGTTCTCGACCCGGGCTTCTTCGATGCCTTGCCCCGCGCCAATGAAATTCAGGCGATGATCGAGTCGGCCATTCCCGAAAGCACGCCGCTGGATGAGGTTGTTGACCGTGTGCGCATTATCGGGCGCGAACAGATGTTCCGGGTAGGCGTCCGGGTGCTGTCGGAAACCGTCAGCGCGGTGGAAGCGGGCACCTCCTTTTCGACAATCGCGGAATTGCTCGTGCGGCGCCTCCATGCCGCCGCCCGCCAGGAAATGAAGGCGAAATACGGCGAGGTTCCGGGTGGCCGCAGCTGCGTGGTGGCCATGGGCAAGATGGGGGGCCGGGAAATGACCGCATCCTCCGACCTCGACCTCATGCTCGTTTACGACAATGAATTGGGGGCGGAGGCTTCCAACGGTGAAAAGCCGATCAGCGTGAGCCAGTATTTCACCCGGTTGACCCAGCGTCTGATCACTTCTGTCACCGTACCCACCGGCGAGGGCGTGCTCTTCGAGGTGGACATGCGCTTGCGGCCATCGGGCAGCAAGGGGCCCGTGGCCACCAGCCTGAACAGTTTCCGCGACTACCAGAAAAATTCCGCCTGGACCTGGGAGAAGTTGGCGCTGACCCGGGCCCGCGTGGTGTCCGGCGATGCCGGCCTCGCAAATGAAATATCACAAGCTATTGCCCTGAGCCTGTGCGCGGAACGCGACGCCGAGTTGACCCGCAAGGATGTTCTCGACATGCGCCGCCTGATGGTGAAGGAGCAGGGCGCTTCTGGGATATGGGACATCAAGCGGGCCCGGGGCGGGCTGGTGGAGGTCGAATTCATCGCCCAGTTCCTCCAGTTGGTCCATGCCGCAGGCAATCCGGCCATTCTCGATACCAACACCCATGCGGCTCTTGGCAAGCTTGCCGCCGGAGGCTTCATCGAGCCAGGCGTGGCGGGCGACCTGAAGGAAGCCTGCCTGCTCTACCACCGGATCACCCAGGTTCTCCGCCTTTGCGTCAGCGAGGCCTATGATCCGGCCACCTCGCCTGCGGGATTGAACCAGTTGGTCGCCCGGGCGGCAGGCGTTCCCGACATCCGCTCCGCCGATTCCCTGGTGAGTGACACCCAGAAGCGGGTTGCCGCCATTTTTGACGAGCTTGTCGGCCCCGTGGGCTGACGGCGACGGATTCGAGATGGCACGGCGTCTTGAGGGCACGGGAGGCCTGAATTCCCGGAACCTGAAGGAGGTAACCATGTCCAAGAGAGTTCTGTATGCGGTTTTGCTGACCACCGGCATCGTAGCCGTGGGCGGCCTTGCCATTGCCAACGAACCCTATTTGCCCAAGGCCCAGAAAACCTTTGACCGCCTGGACCTGAACAAGGATGGCAAGCTCAGCCTTGCCGAATTCACCCCCGTGGCGGAGAAAAGGTTCTTAGGGATTGATGTAAACAAGGACGACGCGGTGAGTGCGGCAGAAATCGATGCCTCCCTGCAGGCCGCCCTCGAACGCCGCCGCAACCGCATTCTGGCCAATCTCGATGCCGACAAGAATGGCAGCATCAGCCGGGCCGAGCTCGACAAGTATGTGGAGGCCATGGTGGCGGGGGCGGATACCGACAGCGATGGCGGCGTATCTTTTGCCGAAGCCCGTATTTTCAAAATCGCAAAATGGCGTAAAGCTTTGCAATCGGCCGCGGCCAACTGACAGGCTTGCGAAGCGAATGGAGTAAGTGAAATACCGGAGACCGGTTCAGCGGAACTGCAGACGGCGAGCGATGCCAATTTGCTCCTGGCTTCGGCTCGCCGCGACACGGCCGCCTTCGCTGAACTTGTTTCGCGCTACTACAAGCCGGTTTACCGCATGGTGTGGCGCATGTTGAACGGCCATGTGGAAACCGAGGACGTGGCCCAGGAGGCTTTCGTCAAACTCTGGCAAAACCCGGCCCAGATCCGCGAGGCTAAGGCCTTGAAAGGCTGGTTGATGCGGGTGGCTTCCAATCTGGCAGTCGACCGCCTGCGCCGGAAGCCCCACGTGGATATTGACGCCATTGCCGAGGTGGCCGACCCCCGGCAGCAAACCGGCGTGGAACTTGAAGAGCGCGCCGCGACGGCCCGCGTCAACCAGGCGATAGCGGATTTGCCCGAGCGGCAGAAACTGGCGGTCACGCTGGTTCACCTCGAAGGCATGAGCAATATCTCGGCGGCCGCCGTGATGGACGTCTCGGTGGAAGCCATTGAGTCCCTGTTGGGGCGGGGCAGGCGGACGTTGCGGGAAAGCCTTGCCGAGGATTGGCGTGGGCTATTGGATGAGTTGAGTTCGAAAATCGAATGAAGGTGCAAGATGGAAAAGTTTGACAGCGACCAGATGGACGAAGGCCTTGCGAAGCTGCTGAAGCGCGCCACGGAGCCGTCCATTCCCGAAGGGGCGGAAGCCCGGCTCATGGCGGCTATTCAAGCGATTGAACAGCAGTCGAATGTTGTCGTGTTTCAACCCCGCCCCAGGCTTCAGCACTGGGCGCTGGGGATTCCGCTGGCCGCTTCCCTGGCGCTTGGAATTTATCTCGGCGCCAGCGGCGCGCTCGACGCCTATTTCCCCGACAGCATCACTGATGGGGCCACGGCCGACCTTTCCGATCCGGCACCCACGACCGGCCTTGATGACGCTGAAAGCTACGCGGAAGGTGAATTGACATGAGTGACGACGGCACAACTTCAAAATCCCGCTATTGGCCAAGGCAAGGGTCGCGCTGGTGGACGGCGCTGCTGATTGCCTCGCTTGCCTTGAACCTGTTCGTGGCAGGGGCGGTGGCAACCCGCATCCTCAGGCACGAGGTTCCCGAGCGCTTTGTTGGTGCGAGTTACGCCCAGCTCATTCCGCGCCGTTTCTTCGCCGAGATTCCCCGTGAAAGGCGGCGCGTTTTGCTCGATGTCCTGAAGCGGTACCGGAAAGATTTCCAGGTCGGCCGGCAGAGCTCCGAAGCCGCCGCCGCCAGGCTTGCCGATGCCCTGCTGAGCGAGCCCTATGACGTGGAAAAGGTCAAGCTGGTGGTCAATGAGTTTGCCGGCGAAACCGGCAAGCTGGCGGCCCGCGGCGGCAACGCCGCCCTTGATATCGTCGCCCTTCTTTCCGCCGAAGAGCGCAAGCTGCTGGCCGAGGCCATCCGCGACCGCGCCAGCCGGGGTAAGGGCAAGAAGGAGTAGGCCTCGATCAAGTGGTGAAGAGGCCCTCATCCGGCCTGTCGGCCACCTTCTCCCATTCTTCGAGAATCAAAAGAAGATTTAAAAGCTCAAATAACATTTTGATAATCTTGAGTTATTTATTCGCTTTTTCAGACATTATGTAGAAAGGTAGCAAATAGGTAGCGAGCTAGGCCTTCTGTTGTTAGTAGCTAAAGCAAAACTTTGCTTTAATGAACCGAAGCAGGCAAACGGTCGCTACGACAAAACGGAGCGGGTAGCGCCATCAGTCGTGGGCACATTGAAGTGCACCAATGAAGTGTTGAGGCTCGACTGCATGGAATCCTCAATAATCTTCCCCCGCTTGAAAACAAAACCCTCGAACGGAGCGTCTGCTTGTGGAGCTAATCAAGTAGATTTAGACTGAAAGTTGCTAGGTCATGTTGACAAACTCCTGAACCAAAGCCTCGCAGCCACGATATGAATGAAGCCGAGATAGCTTGCGGCGGTTTTGTCGTAACGGGTTGCCAGGCGCCTTGAGCATTTGAGTTTGTTGAAGCAGCGCTCGATGTGGTTGCGGAGCGCGTAAATGAAAGCATCGACCTTGATGGGCTGTTTGCGATTGGCCCTGCCTGGGATGACAGGCGTTGCGCCATTTGCTTCAAGACGGTTTCGGATGCCGTCTGAATCGTAGCCCTTGTCGGCGATAAACACTTTGGCCAGCGGCAACTCATCATCAAGCAGGGCGTCAAATCCCTTGTAGTCAGACACTTCACCGCCCGTGATCTCGGCCTTCATGGGCAGGCCCCCGGCATTGACGATCAAATGAACCTTGGTCGTAAAGCCACCTTTTGAGCGGCCAAAACCTTCTTTTTGAGTCCCCCTTTAGCGCCGGCTGCCTGATGGTGGGCCCGGATGATGGTTGAGTCGATCATTTGAACGTGGCCGGGGACAGCCCCGCTTTCATTCAGGGCCCCCAATATCAACTCCCACAAGCCTGCAAGCGTCCACCGCCTGAACTGGCGATAGACGCTGCCCCATTTGCCGAACTCCTCGGGCAGATCACGCCATTGCGCCCCAGTCCGGGCAATCCAGAAGACCCCATCCAACACAAGCCTGTGGTTGCCAGCCGGACGTCCGCCACGACCGCGAACCGCAACAATAAAGGGCTCAAAAAACCGCCATTCCGCATCCTTGATCAACAACCGAGCCAAGACAGCCTCCTTCAAAAGCCATCTTGAATCACGTCTCAAGTGATTTGTGAATCCGGTTTGTCAACAGGTCCTAAGCTTTGCGCCAACTAATTCAGTGTCTCGATCCGAGCGATAGCGTCTTTTGAGATTTCCAGCCCGTCGCTCTTGGACTTCTCACGATTTGCATATCGTCGGTCTGCAGGGAGTCTCGTATTTGGTTGTTGGAGAACCTTGTCAAATAACTTTTCGCCGTGACTTGGCCAGTCACTTTTGCCAATGCGATCTGGAGAAAGTGCGATTACAAGTTCACCGCCGCGTGGCGGCCCGCCGTCTCTATTGTCGTTCTCGGCCGCTTCGAATGACAAGCACTCGCCGATGAGCGGGCCAGCTAGCAGTTCGATCATGAGAGCAATGGCAGATCCCTTATAGCCACCAAATGGCAACATCGCTCCCTGGAGGATCTGATTTGGATCAGTTGTATGCCGTCCCAAAGGGTCGATACCCACGCCATTCGGCATCTGGTGCCCATCGCGGGCGGCAAGCATGACGTCTCCGCGCGCCACGACGCTTGAAGCCTGGTCGAAGATCATTGGCTTCCTTGTTTCCCGTGGCCAACCAAAGGCCATCGGGTTAGTTCCAAACACAGGCTTGGTTCCTCCAGACGGCGCGACAGATGGCAAATAGCTCGTGAATGCCAGTGCGCACAGATTTTCAGAACAGAGCGGCTCAATATCCGCCCATAGCGCCGAATAGTGATAGATATTTACAAAAGCCGCTACAACGACTCCGTTCGATCGCGCCATATCGACAATTAACTGACGTGCGGCGCTGTGCGCCGGAGGGGCAAAGCCTCCTCCACCGTCAATCCGAAGCGTCGCCGCCCCCGTTTTCGCGATTTTCGGTGTTGCCTTACCGTCAACCTTGCCACTTCGCAGGGAGCTCACATAGCCCGGGACACGGAATAAACCATGGGAGATGCAACCGTCAGCTTCAGCCGCGACAATGACGCTAGCAATATCGCGGCTGTTGTCGGCGGAACACCCATTCTTAGTCAAACATTGCTCAACCAGCTTTCTGGCCTCCTCAATACTCATTTTGGTCAAGCTGCCCTCATTGCTGTTGATTTGCACAATATCTGACAATTGCCCTTGCCAATATGACTGTCGCCTCGCGCAAGCATCGTTCGGGAATACGCTCATCGTTGCCATTGGCCCCCGATACTTTGATGTCAGCTTCGCCAGCCCCATACATCACAGTGGGAATTCCCGCATTCGAGAACCATCGAGCATCAGTATAGAGAGTTGAACCCTGCGCCCTAAGTGTCTTTCCAAATGCAACGTAGGCTTCATTTTGCAGTAGTTGAACAAAGTGATCTTGCGATTTCGACGGACGCATCGGTTCTGCAATTCGAACAACATCGACCTCGGTTCTTACATCGGTCATCGAACGGAGCGAAAGAATGCGATCCAAGAGCTCATCCCGTGCAGCGTTAACGCTTTCGTCTGGAATGACACGCCTATCTACCCATATCTCAACAACACGCGGCGACATGCCAAACCCGTGTCCGCCAACCACTTTTGTGATATTAAGTGTGGGTGAAGAAATTCCTGGAATTGCACTGCATCGCCCTGCAATCTCGTCAGACACCGCATAGAGCGCCGCACATATCGTGGTTGCATGGCGCATAGCGTCCTCACGGGGTTGCAGAAGCGATTGATGGCAGGAAGCGCCGACGAGAAGTATCTTGACTTGCACGCAGCCGTTGTGTGCAATCGTGACGACGTCCGACACACCGGCGAAAACTGCCACGCGCGGCCGCAATCCCAGTTCCTCCAATATGTATGCAGCACCGTATTCGCCGCCTGACCCCTCGTCGCTGGTAATTGCAACCACGAGTGAGATGTCCTCCTTCCCTCCCATGGCTACATGTGCAGCACTTGCAGCATGGATGAACACGGCGACATCCGATTTGGACACCACAGAGCCGCGGCCAAATATAAAACCGTCATGCTCTTCGCCGTACGGGTTGCGCGACCAGCCTTCGCCTGCAGGCGATGTATCAAGATGTGCACAGAGGAGAATGTCAGGTTTTGTACTTCGTTGTCCAGCCCATCCGAGAAGAATAGGAAAACGCTCCTGGTTGCCGCTTTGTGGAAAATGTTCCTCAACAGTGAGTCCGGCTGCCTCGAGCGCGTCACGAACAATGGGCGCCACTTCCGAGCAAAGGCGGGGCGTTTCAGTCGCGCGGGATATCAGTGTAAGCAACAACGACTTTACGGCCGCTTCACTTTGCGACGCTTGCTCATGAGCGCATCGAAGGTCAGATCCCGGATCAATTACCCAATTCATGTTGTTATCCGACTTTTTCCCACCTAATTGCATATGCTCAACGCACATAGATTATTTTGCCAACGGGAGATCCTTGAAATCGATTCGTCCCGAATCGCGCATTTTTTTTGCATACGACCCACGTTCAATTAGAAGAAGCGGTTGGCGCTTTGCTGACATGTCATTCCGTAACTTAAGCGTTGCGCCGTGATCAATTTTAATAATACTTGTTCGTGCTAATCGCTCTGTTCGTACTACCACGCCATAGTCCACGGCAGCGCTTCGCTGGCTCACCAATCCACGCTGGACGTCCATACGAACTGCCTCAGCATCTCGCTCGAGTGGGTCGCCGAATCCACCGCCTCCAGGCGTCGTGACTCGGACAATATCGCCAGCTTTAACAGGGACTGAATCTCGAGAGAACTGGATAACGCGTTCATCTTTTTTGTCCGGATTAACCATCGAACCTCCGGGTCTTCCCGCTTTGCCGCCTCTCACTCCCCAGCAGCCGAAGGCAGTGCGATCACAACAGGTCAAGATGAAACCATCCCGAAGCACCTTTATTTCCTTGAGGTAACCAAGACCACCGCGGTACTTTCCTGGGCCACCCGAATCGGCGAACAGAGATGTCCTTTCAACGATCACTGGAAAACTCTGCTCAATGAATTCAGTTGGTAGGTTCTTTGCATTTGGGACCATGTCTACAGCATCGGTACCATCGGCATAGGGGCGGGCTCCAGAACCTGCGCCGAATACTTCACGGAGAATGAAGTCGCTACCATTGTCAAGCTTGCCGTAATAGCCATAAATTTGAAGCGTATTTGAATCGGCCACAATCTGGCCATCAAGTGCTTGTGCCAGGGCGCAGGAGAATGCGCTCGTGTTGCGTAAGTTCGTCTGCGATCGATTAGCAACGGCCGCCGGTCTGTGCGGTGCCATTATGGAGCCCGGTCGGTGGTAACTGCGCATAATCCGAGTAATGCCTTCGTTGATAGTGACTCCCTTGGCGAATTGTTTGAGATATCCACCAAGCCACTTAACGATAAAGCGGCCCGTTGCTGCAAAATTTATTGGGCCAACGACCTGATCGGACGATCCGGTCCAATCCAGCAGTATTTTTTCATCGTCCTTCATGAGGGTAACGACAATCTTGACGGGCTGACCATTGTCGATTCCGTCGCTGTCAACAAAATCCTCTGCTGTCCACTTGCCATTCGGGATCTTGGGGAGAGCCACGTTTTTAAGCGATTCGGCACAACGATCAATAAGCTTGTACATTCCGCCTTCGACACTATCCGCGCCAAAGCGACTGCAAAGTTCCTCGAAACGGCGAGCAATAATTCGGCACGCGCCGACGAATGCTTCGATGTCTCCGGATAGTGCGTCGGGGAAGCGTGTGTTTCGAAGGATAATGTTATAAACATCCGTGTTCCGCTTGCCAGCCGTCCAAAGACGTACTGGTGGAACTTGGATGCCCTCTTCGAAGATGCTCCGAGACGTCACCGGCCAACTGCCAATTACCACGCCGCCAACGTCCTGAGTATGGCCATAAATCTGCGCAAACGCTCGTATTTTGCCTTCGCTGAAGATTGGCATGACAAGGCAATAGTCTGGCAAATGCTGAATTGTGCCATGCGCGTGGTAAACGTCGTTATAGATGAATATGTCACCTGGAGACATTTCTTGGAGTTGGAAGAATTCTCTGATCGGATCGGCGGTCGCGCCGAAGGAAACATGGGTCACGCTATCGCAGTCAACGGTGTTGATCGACGCCCGATAGTCGTGCTGCTCGCGAATAATCGTTGAACGAGCGGAACGTTCCACTGCCGCTTCAGCTTCACTGATAGCAGCTTCAAGAGCGCCTTCCATGACTTCGAGAGTGATTGGGTCGATCTCTTTCTTCGCCGCTTCAATTCTGTCCCATTCCTCCTGCGATCGCGGAAAGCTCATGGTACGAAACGGCGCAAACTCACCGTTCAGGTAGAGGCTCTCGTCAAAAGTTTGCATTGGCGTCGGCTCTTCACGCTTCATAATCGGATCCGATCAGCTTTGTGCGTTTGGATGTAAGCTTTGAAGTATGAGTGCGCCATTTTCTAACGATCGGCAGCTCCACCCTGTATCCACAATAGTTGTTGTGTCGTATTGTTGTATTACACATGGACCGGAAATCAATTCGCTAACGTGGCAGAAGGGTCGGTCGTAGACTTGGCATTCGACAAAAGCTAAACTCTTCCGGTCGTATATCTCGCGTTTTGAACGAAGAAAATTGCTCCAAGCCTTATTATCAGCAATTTTCTGGCTCATCTTTGCGGGGCGTGTAAGGGATCCAAATGCTGCCAGCGAAATGCCCACAAGCTCAACCTCATGTTGGTCCTTGTATGAAAAGCCATATCGGTCTTCATGTGCATCATGGAATTTCGCAAAGGCCTCGTCAGCGGCATCACTTACCGATCTTTCAAGTGCCATTGGTACGCGTATTTCGTAGGCCTGTCCGACATACCGCATCTCAGCGAAGGCCTCGTGTCTGCTGCCAGCGGATGGAAATCCCTGAAGTCCAAGATCTCGGTCGGCTTTTTCCTTCAGCTCCTTTATTTGTGCAGAGAGTTCCTCCGAGTTGAATGTTTTCTCCCGCTGTACACTGGTGATGGCATGATCAACTCGCACATCTGCAAGGAGCAAGCCCTCCGCCGACATTGCGCCTGGTGCGGTGGGTATGATAACGCTGGTGATGCCCAGAGCATCGGCGACCAGGCAAGCATGCATCGGGCCGCCACCACCGAAAGGAAGCAATGCGAATTTGCGGGGATCGCGTCCTCTACTTACCGACACAAGCCTTATACCAGAAATCATACTCTGGACCGCTAATTCCAAAATCCCATCGGCGGCCTTTTCAAAACTCAAATTCAAGGGCCGGGCGATATGATCCTCGATCGCCTGGCGCGCAGCTCCGACGTCAAGGGTAATCGTACCGCCAAGGAGCGCCGGTGAAATTCGACCTAGAACAAGATGTGCATCTGTCACTGTCGGACGTTTTCCACCGCGCCCATAGCAAGCAGGCCCTGGCTCAGAACCGGCACTGCCAGGACCGACGCGAAGGGCTCCGTTATCCGCAATCCAAGCGATGGAGCCGCCTCCTGCGCCGACAGTTGTCATGTCTACCATTGGAACTTTAATTTCATAGTCCGCAATCCGCCCTGAATTGAGAATCCGTGGCATGCTGCCTTCAATCAACGCGATATCCGCACTCGTTCCCCCAACATCGAGAGTCAATAGATTCTGAAATCCGGAAAGCGGACCGCTGATCGCCGAGGCCATCACGCCAGCAGCCGGGCCAGACAGAATAGAGTTGAGCGGTCGTTTGACGAATTCAGCGGACTTGGCGACTCCCCCGCTCGATTTCATGATATAGAGGCTCGCTTTTATACCTGACTCGAAGAATCTCTCCTCGATGCGTCCAATATAAGAACTCATAAGCGGCATCAAAGCAGTATTTAGACACGTGCCCTGAGTACGCTCATACTCGCGATACTCGCGGATGATATCGGATGATAGCGAGACCAAACAAGTCGGATGAACTTCTGAGATTAAGTCACGGCAACGTTGTTCGTGAATCGGAGTCACGTAAGAGTGAATGAATGAGATAGCGACCGCGTTGATTCCTAGCTCTTTGAATTCGAGTGCGATATCGCGTAGTTCAGTTTCATCAAGTTGTCGAATGACATTGCCTTTGTAATCGATCCGTTCACTGACTTCGCGCACGAGTTCAAGTGGAACAACCCGGTCAGGCTTTATCCACCATGTGATGTCGCCAAAGTCGCCTGGAACGTCCTGACGCCGGATCTCCAATATGTCACGGAATCCTCGTGTAACAATCAATCCAATCGGCGGGTAGTTACTCTCGAGAATCGCATTCGTTGCAGCAGTCGTTCCATGCATTATGTTGGAGATTGCTTGAATTGAAAATCCCACCCGATCGGAGATCTGTCGGATCCCCGAAACGAGGGCGATCGATGGATCATTCGGTGTGCTATTGACCTTCAGGACTTCTTGCTGCCCGGTCAATTCATTGAGCGCCACCACGTCGGTGAAAGTTCCACCAGTATCAATTGCGACGCGCCATGACATGCCTGCTCTCCAATAACATCTGAACTAAAATGCGCGGCGCTCGAGTTTCAACGGTACCAGACTGCTCAGGCCAAGCTCCTTAAAACCTCCGCACAACTCCTAACATCAGCCCAGTTCTTGTTCAAATAGGTTAGAGCATGATCATGAAGGTCCTTGGTGATTGCAGTACAACAGTCTTCAACGACGATCTGCGTGTAGTCGAGATCGCCTGCGTGGCGGCAAGTCGTTTCGACGCAACTATTAGTCCAAATTCCCGTCAAAATGAGATCCTTGATTCCCATGTTTCTCAAAATGTGATCCAGATTTGTCGAGGCAAAGCAACCAGACCCCGATTTAGTGATAACGATGTCGCCCTTTTTTGGCGCAATCTCCTCTAAAATCTGTGCTTCCTTCTGATCCAATGACACCGTGAGACCCTGTTCCCTATGTCTACGTGTCTGATCCGATCCGTCCCCCCTTAGCGAGCCGCAACGCACATACACGACTGGTAATAAACTTTTGCGCATTTCTGCCGCCAGTCTAGCGACATTAGGGACAACAGTATTTTCAATGCGCGATATCGCATACTCGGCTCCTTCGCTATGTCCGAGATCCTTGAGCTTTTTGAATGCGCCGTGATTCCGCGACGCAGTGAGGTATTGAAGATCGATAATGACCAAGGCGCAGTTGCGATAGTTGAACTTCCCTTCCGGGACTCGGATGATTGCGTCCCATGCCCCAACAGTACCTGTCCCATCCACGGTCGTTCTCCCAAAATTATTCATTTTAAGTAATTCAACTCTATCATAGAATTTCAACCTGTCAAGTAGCTAATAGATAGCTGTATGATAGCTAAAACAGGCTTGAAATGAAACTGTACTAATTTTCGGTGATTTCGAATGAAGGCAAATCGGTCTTCCGACGCCCGGTGATAATTGCTGGTGAGTATGCTAGACAAGACATTAATTGTTGCGCAGCATTGGGAAACGAACATGGATGAGATTATTTCAAAGAGGTTGAGCGCTAAAGCGAGAAGTAGAAAGAGACTTTTCACGCACAAGCGTGGATTAGCCGAAAAGCCCTCGATAGGTGCCGTTGCGCGAAATGGCCGCTCTCTTCCGGAGGAAGTTTGCCGCCAGATCGTGAAAGACTATATCACCGCCCAAAAGTTGCCCCCTGGCGATCTGCTCCCGAGCGAATCACGCCTTTGCGAAATATTCGGCGTTTCGCGCTCAACTATCAGGACAGCGATTAAGAGTCTTCACGAACGTGGCTTGGTCAGCGTGCGAAATGGAGTTGGCGCAGTGATTCTCCCGCGTGCACATGAAATTCCACATGGACTTGATCGTTTGGCGTCGATCGATACTTTTGCGATAGAAACCGGGCACATGGTCGGGACCACCAATATTAACTGGGAAGAAGTTCCCGCGGATACCGATATGAGTCGCAAGCTAAAAATTCCGGTGGGTGAACCCGTCATCGTTGCAACGCGATTAAAGCTGGTGGATGATCAACCAGCGGCTTGGGTAATTGATCACATAAGGCGCGACCTCGTCGATCCTCGCGATTTAAAAAAGAGATTTCGAGGCTCGGTGTTGGATGTTCTTCTCGAGGATGCCGCTGAGGCACTCGACTATGCTGATAGTGAGGTGAAACCTTGGCTTTGCGATAAGAAACTTGCCACTGAATTGCGCTGCACGAAAGGAACCGCCTTGTTATACCTCGACACTACCGTAGTTACTGTGAAGGGTCGGCCCATTATCTGGGGTAGAGTTTGGCTCGATCCAAAGCATTTTCGGTTTGCTTTCAGGCGTCGTCGTTTCATCTGATGTTCAGGACATTCTTTCAGAGGTCTCATTTTGCCATCATAAATGCCATGCATAACTTTCGCATTAACAGTTAATCTGTTACCTTCTGAGACATGCTGTCTCCTAGCCTATATCGCGACCATTCTACCCTGGGAAGCTGAAAAGGCTTGGGAATGGCCAGGTCATTAGCACGCTCGGTCAATCTCCGTCCTCAATCAATTTGCGGCACAATGACCACATCGCGAAGTAGATCGCCAGCCGCAATATGAGTCCGATTTCCGCATTCTCACAGTGCTTAAGATGAGTTACCAAGGCTCGATTTCAAAACACATCTCTCGTCTGACCAAATTGAAGCTTCTGACTAACCTGATTCCGTTGTGCTTGTACTAACTGATCATTGCAGATCCATGCGTGGTCTTGGCTTCGACTCAGCAAGCTGTTTGAGTTTCTCAAGGGCAGACCCAATTTGCTGCATGGTGTGTGCGGCACCTAGACATAATCGGATCGCATGGGGGGCGTGATCACGCTTTACTGCAAAGGCATCAGCGGTAATGACTCTTACGCCCATTCCCAAGGCGGCTGCAGAAAATGAATCCATACGCCATGGCTCGGGAAGATGCATCCACAAGTGATAGCAAGATATGGACGCATTCTCCGTAAAGTGTCCCAGAATACTATGTGCCAAACGTTGACGAACTGACGCTTGATGACGATGCCATTGGATCAACTTGTCCGCTTGACCTGTCGCTATCCAACTGGTGACTATCTCTGCCATAAGCGGAGGCGACATCCAGCCCGTAATCACACTCAGCTCCTGGATTGTTCTGGAAAGTCTTGGAGGAGTCGCAATGAATCCGACACGCAGTCCGGGAGCCATGCTCTTAGATGCGCTGGTCAAATAAATTGTCTGTTGGGGCAGAAGGGCCGCCAATGGGGACGGTCTTGCCCCTGCTAGGAAACCATAAACATCATCCTCAATGATCCACAAACCATATTTCTCCGCTATTGCCGCAATTTTGCGGACGCGGTCTTCAGTCATAGTTATGGTAGTTGGATTCTGAAGAACCGGCATACAGTAAAGTGCCTTTGGATGACGGGTTTCGCATAGCTCTCTGAGCGCATCTGGATCGAGCCCGTTCTTATCCATGTGCACCGGACTTAGATGCATGCCAAGCTGATGCGCAATTGCCTTGACTCCGGGATAAGTGAGAGCGTCGGTGGCGATCGTGTCGCCATATACTGCCGCTGCCATCATACAGAGCCAGAGGCCATGCTGCCCGCCATTGCAAACGACGATGTTGTCGGGATGACTACGCACGCCGAATTTCTCAAGCCACTGCGAGGCGATGAGGCGATGTGAAGTCAAGCCCGCTCCGGGCTGGTATTTCAAAAAGGAGGCCACGGAGTTGAGTCGAGACATATCCCGCAGAGTCACCCGGAGAACATCTTCCGCCTCTCCCACGGCAGAAAGATTTAGGCCAAGGTCAATAATTTTCGACGAAAAATCCTCCTGGACAACAAGTCGTGTGGTATCATCCTTTCGATTGCCGAAGTCGTTCACGAAGGTCCCGCGACCAACTTCACCCACGATTAGCCCTCGGCTTGTTGCTTCTGAATAGGCGCGAGCGATAGTACCAACAGTCACCCTCAGCGTGTAAGCGAGTTCGCGGTGCGGTGGTAGTCTCGATCCAGGTTTCAGTAGGCCCTGGCAGATATCGCGTTCAATTGCATCGCCGATCGCCAGATAGATGGGCCTATTTCCCTTTTTAAGCTCAGGTACCCATTTCATCAGAGTTACAATGCCACCATGTCAATGAACTTATTGACACCATTTGTATAACAACAATACTCTACATTTCAAATAACATTGCACAAATTGAAAGAATTGACACTGTATCAATATTGATTGCGATTTGTGAAAACAACGGAGATACGCCGGATAATCATTGATGAATGAGATTTTTCTGTGCTCTAGCGAATCTAGGGTTGGAGATGCAAAAAATGAGCAAATTAATAGAGATCGATCTTGCTAAAACCGTCGACGTGATCTCTCATTTTATTTCATTCAATACTGAAAGCTCAAAATCGAATCTCGAACTGATTCAGTGGATTGAGAGTTTTCTCGATCCACATGAAGTTAGGTACTCGATAACGCCCAACGCGCAGGGAACCAAAGCCACGATTTGCATCTCCATAGGACCACCAGTCGATGGGGGCATCGTTCTTTCCGGTCACTTGGATGTCGTCCCGGTCGAAGGGCAGGCATGGAGTAGCGACCCTTACACATTGAGGCAATCGGGCGAAAAGTTGTTCGGACGGGGCACGTGCGACATGAAGGCTTTTGGCGCCATCGCGGTTGCACATGTTCCATTTTTCCTCACCAAGAAAATCAAAAGACCGCTTCATATAGTGCTTAGTTATGACGAGGAAGTTACGAGTCGCGGCTCGATTGCTACGATTGAGGAATTCGGTAAGTCTTTGCCAAGACCACACGCCGTGATAGTTGGCGAACCGACAATGATGAAGGTCGCCAACACGCACAAGAGTATCTCGACGTACTATACCAATGTGACCGGGCATGAGGCCCATTCCTCCAAGCCAACTCTAGGCGCAAATGCCATTGCTGCTGCGTGCGAGCTTGTGACCGAGCTCTATCGGTTTGCAGCGGAGATCGAGAAGGAGGTTGAGCCAACCGGGCGACTCGATCCCGGGTACTCCACCATCAGCGTAGGCACAATATCCGGTGGCACCGCTCGCAACATTCTTGCACGCGAATGTAAATTCCACTGGGAGTTTCGCGGATTGCCTGGCGTCCCGCAGAACTTCGCCCAGCAACATCTTGAACGTTACGCAGAAGCAAATGTACTACCGAAGCTTCGTCGGTATACCAATGACGCGGATATTAGAACTGTGGTCGGCACCGAAGTGCCTGCGCTGTTGCAAGTATCGGGCTCGGCAGCCGAAACCTTGGCCCTAAAGTTAAGCCAATCCAACGAAACAGTGGCTATGCCATTCGCAACAGAGGCCGGTCAGTTCCAGGTTAGGGGCTATCCGACCGTTCTGTGTGGTCCGGGAAACGTCGATCAGGCGCACCAGCCGGACGAGTATGTTTCACTCGATCAAGTGGTGGCCTGTATGAAATTTATGGGGAACTTAGCGGATGAACTGGGCCAATGACGGGTCGGCGGAAGCATGTCACCAAATTGGTTCTTGACGTGAAGCATCTGTCTGATAGCATAGAAAACCTGTATGATAGCAATTATAGGTTCAAGTACTGAACAATAAGGCAGCAGGATGTTGAACGGCATTACAGTAGTTTTGACCGGTGACATAATTCCGATCCGAAATCTTTCACCTCTTCCTGAAAGTGCAAAGAAGGTTTTTGATTTTGTCGGGGCCGCTGATTTTGCGATCGGTAATTTCGAAATACCGCTCACTAGGCGTGGCACTCCTCTCGAAAAGCTTTTGAATATCCGCGCCGACCCAATGATTGCCGAGAGTTTTTCGGCTCTCAGTCTCGACGTTGTCACCGTAGCGAACAACCATTCAGTTGATTATGGTTGGGAAGGACTTTCTGAGACTGTCAGCACGCTGCGCAAGACTGGGCTCCGCGTTGTGGGCGCGGGTGACACTATTTTAGAGGCCCAACAGCCAGAAATCGCTGAAGTTGCCGGCAAGAAAGTTGGTATCATTGCATTTTCCTGCCTTCTGCCAACTGGCATGGCGGCATCACTTGATCGACCAGGAATTTCGCCGATCCATATCCACACTTCTTATGAAATTGATTCTTACTATCAAATGGAGGAACCGGGAGATATTTCGGTTGTCCAGGTGAGGACTCGGGTTAGAAGGTCTGATCTTGCGTTGGCCGTGTCAGCTGTTAAGGCCCTAAAGCAGCGTTGCGATATCGCCTTCGTTACGATTCATTGGGGCTTTGGTTCAGGTGAGGATTTGGCCGAGTACCAGCATCCCCTTGCGAAGTCGCTGATCGACGCTGGTGCAGACGTGATCCATGGTCATCACCCGCACGCAATACATCCCATCGGATTCTATAAGAGCAAACCTATTTTTTTCGGTCTCGGCACATTGATCGGCCAGCAAGTGTTTCTGGAGGCCACACCAGCCGTGAAAGCCTTGTGGGCTAACATGTCACCTGATGGCTATGTCGCCAAACTAACGATTGGGAATGATGTGGACATTGCGGTCGAAATGATCCCTACAACACTGGACTCCGACCGCCTTCCGATAATTGCAATGGGAAAGGATTTTACTCGTATTAGGGACCGACTATCACGGCTGTCGGCACCTTATGGAGCATCCATTGTATCAAGTGGAGTCGCCTTGCGAGCCAAGGCAGCTACAACTTAATCAAGGGGCTCCTTATTGAACGTGCCTAAACAAATGAACCAAGAAAGCAAAGGGAGAAAATATTATGGAGAAAAAATCAACCAAGGCAAGTCCTCGCACTCTAATCAGCCGCCGTCTGTTCAATGCTGGGGGCGTTGGACTGTTTGCGGCGTTGGGGTTCGGGAGCCTCTCACCAGCTAATGCCGAAGGGCAAATCATTGCAATCAGTTTTCCAAACTCGTCGACAATTGGTGCCGTCATTACCTCTCTCGAACAAGCGAAGGTCAGAGGTAAGGAACTCGGGTATACTGTCGTAATCGACGATCCTGGCACGGACCTGAACAAGCAGATTAACACTCTCAAAACGTGGATTGAGCAAAAGGTAGCGGTGATCGTATGTGTAGTGCTGCAGCCAGACGTCTTCGTAGCGATTGCGAAGCAGGCACGTGATGCCGGAATCAAGTGGATCACCTATGGCGATAAAATTGAGAATCAGAATGCCACGGTCGGATATGCACAGTATGACGACGGTCGCCGCCTCGGTGAGTATGCCGGTAAATGGGTAAACGAAAATCTTGGCGGATCGGCAAAAGTTGCGATTCTCGGCTACGAAAAAGGCTCTTGGGGTCAGCTCCGCGGTAACGGCATTAAGGAAGGACTATTATCCATCGCGCCTAATGTTCAGATTGTTGCCGAGCAGGACGCCATTACGCCGACTGAGGGCCTGAACGTCACGCGCACCCTTCTGCAAGCTAATCCAGATATCAACGTAATTCTGGGCGTTGAGGATCCTGCCACAGAGGGTTCCTACAAGGCATGGATCGCTTCCGGCAAGGATCCCAAGGATCCAAAAGCGTTCATTGGCGGGATGGACGGCACTCCGCCCGCCCTCAAGCTTCTCCGTGAAGGTGGGACAATTTATCGTGCTTCGATGGCCATTCCGCTAAAGGCGGTTGGCAACGCAATTGTCGAGACTGCAGATAGGTTGGTCAAAGGCGAAGACACGGGAGACACAATCGTTCCGCTGGCATTGGTGACAGAGAAATCGCCGGATGCGCAGAATTACTTGGATGAACAAGGGGTGAAGGACTGAGTTTTTCGACAGTTTGGTTCGTCGAGGGCCACTTGGCCATAGTAAATGTCTGAAGAGCGTGAATCTTGCCGTTCAATTTGGCGAGATTCACGCATCGTCCCCCGCTAAAGCAATGGAGTCGTTATTGATTCATTCCCTTCCAGATACAATGGTGGCCTTCAACGGTTTCTTCGACGGAGAGGCTTGCGCTGATCTACTCGCAAGATCGGCGCACACTATTTGTATACTGGCGCCGCGATGATAAACTTCTACATCACCGCGCAACGAGGGGAGAAGGTCAGAGTGCCGCAAAAACTGGACAACCATACTTACCAAGGGAGTCACGCTGTATGGCATTTGCCGTCCGGGGACTAGAAAAGTCCTATGGTGGAGTAAAAGTCCTCAGCAAGGTGGATCTTGCTGTCGAGGACGGCGAAATCCATGCGTTGCTCGGCGCCAACGGAGCCGGAAAGTCAACTCTAATTAAATGCCTATCAGGCGCAATCGCACCGGATTCTGGCGAGATGGTGATCGGAGGCAAGTCGTTTGCCGCGCTCAATCCAAGGGAGTCGCGCCAGGCTGGTGTTGCCGTCGTTTATCAGGAACTCTCCCTTGCTCTATCATTGAGCGTTTCCGACAATATCTTTCTTGGACAAGAAGATTGCTGGGGACCATTCGTGAAGCAGGCAAGTCAGCGAAAACACGCCGCCAAATGGCTGAGCGACCTCGGCGTCCAGATTGATGTTAACAGCGATGTCGCCAATTTAGGCAATGCGGAACTTCAGTCGATTGAAATTATCAAGGCCCTCGCTTCCAATCCAAAGGTCCTGATACTCGATGAGCCGACTGCCGCGCTTTCCGAACGCGAGGCGGACAAACTCGGAGAGCACCTAAAAAAACTCCGAAACCATAATTTGCCGGTACTCTATGTGACTCACCGGCTGAGTGAGGTATTTGCACTAGCCGACCGTGTAACAGTACTGCGCGGCGGACATACCGTACTGTCCGGAAAGGTTTCCGAATTGAGTCAACAGGAAATTGTGGCCGCTATTGTCGGCCATAGCGTCGATCGCTATCGTAAGGTCAATGATAGGGCCGGGAAGATCTTGCAGCTGCCGCTCCTCTCGGCCAGAGATGTTGTTGCTCCCGGTATCGGACCCATCTCATTTGATGTCTATCCCGGTGAAATCCTAGGCGTGTTTGGCTTGGTCGGCTCCGGACGCACGGAGCTAGTCGAGGCGCTGTTTGGCGCGCGCCAGATCCACGATGGTCAGCTTCTCTGCGGCGGGAACACGATCCGCTCAGGAAATCCCGCCGAAGCGTTCCGCTCCGGTTTGGCTCTAGTTCCCTCGGACCGACTGCGCAAGAGTGTCTTTTCTTCTCTCTCGGCCGGTGATAATCTGTTAGCATCAAGTTTCGGCGATGTTTCTTGGATGTTCCTCCGTTCGAGGTCGCGCGAGCGGGCGCTTTTCGATCAGGCAGCAAGAAAACTTAATCTCCAGCCGCATCGACCCGATCAGGAAGTCCGCCGATTTTCTGGCGGAAATCAACAGAAACTGGTTTTGGGAAGATGGCTCAACGAGGTCAAGGGGTGCCGCATTCTGATGCTCGACGAACCGACCCAAGGAGTCGATGTTGGAGCCAGAAGCGAGATTTACGCGGCACTGAGGAACGTGGCTAGGGATCCTGGCCGTGCAGTCATTGCGACATCGTCGGAACCGGAAGAACTTATCCAGATCGCTAATCGCGTCATTGTGCTGGCAAGTGGCCGATTGGCAGGAATTTTGGAAGGTGACAACATCTCCGAAAACCGTCTTCTTGCATTGGCTCACTCGGTCGAACATGTAGAGGAATCTATGTCATGAGCAGCTTGACCAAAGCTCGACAAACCGAACGCACGATTCTAAATCGGATCTCAAACGGCAATTTCTTAATTAATAACATCCTACTTGGATCGCTATGCATTTTGATAATTTACTTTTCGTTGAGCAGCAACCGTTTCTTAACCTTTTCGAATTTTGAAGTCTTGCTGACGAACTATGCGACCATTGGCGTAATTGCTGCAGCGATGGCCTTGCTGTTGATCGCTGGTCATGTCGATCTTTCGGTCGGATCGAATGTTGCGTTCTCGGCCATGGTGACTGCGCTGGCCATCAAGTTATTCGGAATTCCTCCCGGTCTGGCAATTTGTATCGGCATTCTGAATGGGGCTGCGGTTGGCGCGATAAATGGAGTGCTATGCGGAGCACTCAAGTTTAGTCCAATCATCGTAACACTCGGGATGCTCAGTCTGCTCCGTGGCGTGACCCTGCTGATAAATCCCACTGAGGTATATGGTCTCGGTGACACGTTCTTCTACATCGGCAACGGGTCTTTTCTTCGCATCCCGATCCTGCTCTGGGTGGTCGCACTCGCGTTTTTGGGATCGGCACTATTTATCTCCACCACGGTGTGGGGCCGCTATGTGTACGCTGTTGGCGTGAATCCCCAAGCCGCGTTTCTTGCAGCGCTTCCGGTACGCCGGTTGCTGTTTGCGCTTTATGTTACGACGGGAGCCGCTGCGGGTCTAGCTGGGGTGCTGTTGGCGTCACGGCTCGATGGTGTATCCCCCGGATCACTGGGGCTGCAAATGGAATTGCAGGCGTTGACAATCGTCCTTCTGGGTGGGGTTGCCTTTGCCGGCGGCAGGGGCCGTATTCTAGGCGTCGTGACTGCATGGTTCTTTCTCGGTGTTCTCGAGAATGGATTAACCTTACTGAATGTTCCACCCTTCATCCAATTGGTTACGAGTGGAATGGCGTTGATCTTCGCTGCGAGCATCGATGCGATTGGCACTTATGTAGCGCCGAGGATTGCTCAACGGAAGCGGGTCAGCGAACAACTCGATGGGGCGCGAAATGGCGCAACGAAGATGCCGAGGGCCAAAACCTAATACTTCTGACGTTTCCCAAACAATGAATATGCGGAATGTTAAGCGTGTCATCTACGAAATTCAAAAGACCAATGAAGTCCACCCCCTACTGATGCAAGTTACGGGGAAGCTCTTTGAAGGTAATGCGCAGTTTATCGACGAGGAGTCAAACAAACCAAGCAACGATGAGAGGCATCGTCCGTCCGTAGAATAAAGGAGAAGACAAATGGCATACGCTCGCGACATGGTCGGATATGGCAACAAGCCACCGCAGGCCAATTGGCCTAATGGAGCAAAACTAGCGTTGCAGTTGATCCTTGCCTTTGAAGAAGGATCAGAGAATTGCGTGCTACATGGCGATGCTCACTCCGAAAATTTCATTTCTGACATCATTGGCGCGCCCCAACTCTTTGGAGTGCGCAATCTGAATATGGAGTCGCTTTATGAGTACGGCACTCGAGTCGCCTTCTGGCGCATTCTGGACGAATTCAAGGCCCGCAAGATTCATACCACAGTCCTCGCCAATGGATTGGCATTGGATCACTTCCCCGAGGCTGGAATGATCATGCATTCGTTGGGCCACGAGATTGCAAGCCATGGTTGGAGGTGGATCGAACACCAGTGGATGGGTGAAGACACTGAGAGACAACACATGCGACTCGCCATCGATGCTATTAAGCGGCATACGGGTCAACGCCCGGTTGGCTGGTACACGGGCCGCTGCAGTCCAAATACGCTAAAACTTGTAGTCGAGGACGGTGGCTTCCTCTACGACTCCGACACCTATGCCGACGATCTGCCGTATTGGGAGAAAGTTGGGGGAAAAAATCATCTAAGAATTCCGTATACGCTCGAGGCGAATGATATGCGGTTCGTAGCTGCGGCAGGGTTCAATTCTGGCGATCAATACTTTACCTATCTCAAAGACACGTTCGATGTGTTGTATCGTGAAAGTGATCGCATACCCCGAATGATGTCGGCAGGGATGCACCTTCGCATTGTCGGAAGACCCGGTCGCTGGGCCTCTTTCCTGCGATTCTTGGATTACGTACAAAAGCATGACGGAGTATGGATCTGCAGGCGTGATGAGATCGCAAAACATTGGCATAAGCAACATGCACCAAAGGTTTGATCGCAACACTATAACGCAGAGCGGTTCACAATGAATCGTTATCTTGATGAATTAGATGCTGGACGCCGCATAATGCAGCGATGTGACGAGCTGGCACGTTTCAGTGTTGCTGGCGAAGGCGTTACACGCCTGTACTTGTCTCCAGAGCATAAACAGGCGGCGGACGCTTTGTGCTTGTGGATGCAACAGGACGGCATGGATGTGCGACTTGATGAGGCCGGTAACGTAATCGGCCGCTATCATGCCTCAACGGGTGGTGGTCCCTATCTAATTATCGGGTCACACCAAGATAGCGTAATCCATGGCGGGAAATACGATGGTCCTCTCGGTATACTAGCCGCATTGGACTGTGTCGCAGTTCTCAATAGCCGACAGCAACGATTTCCGTTCGGTATTGAGGTTGTGGCATTTGGTGATGAGGAGGGAACGCGGTTTAACACGACCTTAGCAGGCAGCCGTGCTGTTGTTGGGACTTTCGGGGATGACCTGCTGGACGCTAGAGATCCGAGTGGCATTAGTTTGAAAGAAGCGATGATTGCGTATGGGCTTAACCCAAAGGAAGTGGATAACGCTGCTCATCCTCGTGCCGATGTTCTTGGATATGTGGAAGTCCACATTGAGCAGGGACCAGTCCTTGAAGCAGAAGACCTCCCGATTTGCGTGGTCAGTGCTATCAGCGGCCAGTCACGCTCCATCATCAAGTTGCTTAGTGCGCCAAATCATGCGGGTACAGTGCCTATGAAACTTCGACATGATCCATTGCTCGCTGCTAGCGAAATTGCACTGACGGTTGAGCGAGTTGCTCGCGGTCATGAGCACACTGTGGGGACGGTTGGCGCCATTATCGCTGAGCCTGGTGTAATGAATGTGATACCAGGCCGCGTCACGATGTTTCTTGATATTCGATCATCTTCCGACGAGGTGCGAGGGCATGCATACTCCGAGATTGAGAAAGCCGCGCAAGCCATTGCAGTCAAACGGGGGGTTGATGTTGAGATAAACTCAGTACTCAATCTAAAGTCTTGCCAGTGCGCTCCATGGATTGCAGAGCAATTGGAATCGGCGGTCACAAAGTGCGGCGTTCGACCAGTGCGGATACCGAGCGGGGCGGGCCACGACGGTATGGCAATGAGCAATCTGACTGACATTGGCATGCTATTTGTTCGTTGTCGCAAGGGTATCAGTCATTCGCCGGATGAATCTGTGACAGGCGAAGATGTTCTGGTTGCGGCGCGTGTGTTACTTAGTTTTTTGGAAAATTTTCAACCTAGAGGGTAAAGATGAAGCAGCATACCACAAGCCTGGTAGACGCCGATCATCCGCGAGAGAAAATATTGCAATTTGTCTCTTCTCACCGGGCGGACGCAGTTCGTATGTTGGCTGAACTCGTCAAGGTCCAGTCAGATAATCCACCTGGTGATTGTGCCCCCCATGCCCACCGGGCCGCCGAGCTATTTGAGGCACTTAGTTTTAAAGTGGACAGACACGCTGTACCCGAAGGACTCGTCCGCAACGCCGGAATGATTAGTGCCACCAATTTGATTATTCGGCATAAGTTCGGACCTGGTCCCACGATCGCCCTCAATGCACATGGTGACGTGGTGGCGCCGGGTCAAGGGTGGTCGGTGGATCCTTATTGTGCCGTTATTGAGGGCGGCTTTATGTATGGTAGAGGGGCCGCAACTTCGAAGTCAGATTTTGTCACATACGCATATGCATTGCTCTCGCTAAAGGCACTTAAGGAAAAATTGGCCGGCACCATTGAAATTCATCTCACCTACGATGAAGAAGTTGGAGGTGAGATAGGACCACTTTATCTGCTGCAGCAAGGGCTTACGCACCCTCATTTTGCAATCTGCGCGGGGTTTTCATATGGTGTGGTCACTGCACACAACGGTTGCCTTCACCTCGAAGTGGAAATCCTTGGGACGTCTGCACATGCCGCCCGTCCAGAGACAGGGATCGACGCTTTAGAGGCGGCCAACCATGTGCTTAGCAAGCTCTATGGAATGAGACACACCTTTGCCGATAAGCACTCAGTCGTCGAGGGTATCGGAAGCCCATCACTGAATATCGGTTTGATTTCTGGTGGCATTAACACGAATGTCGTGCCTGACAGAGTTGTCATGCGTCTCGATCGACGAATGATCCCAGAGGAAAATGGCGACGACGTGTCACGTGAGTTGATCGCTTTTATCACTGCGGCGGCTTTGGAGAGAACCGGTATAAGGTGCAACGTGCGTAAATTGATGCTCGCGACACCACTCAAACCTCTGGCGGGACAAGAGCGGCTTGCAGCAGTACTTCTGAAGCATGCCTCGGCACTGATAGGTGCAGAGATCAAAGCACATGGCGTGCCTCTCTATACAGATGCGCGCCACTACTGCAACGCTGGAATTCCTACGGTACTTTATGGCGCGGGACCCCGGACTATGCTAGAAGCGAACGCACACCGCGCCGACGAGAAACTCAAGCTCGACGATTTGATGTTGGCTACGCAGGTCGTGGCACTTGCGCTCTACGACATGCTATCGGGAGCATCCTGATGGGAGTACCAAGATGGAGACAATCACCCAATTGGTCGGCATCGCAAGTGAGCCATGGATAGCGGACCGGCTTCATGAATTGGAGCACCGTGGAGGGGTTGAATTACTTACTGTCGATAATGTTGACACATTACGCCGACGACTGCGTGGAAGAACCAACAAGGATACGGAAGTGGTCATCGCACTGGACCGTAGTGAACAGCTGACTGACGGCGCAGTCCTCGTTCTTGAAGCTGATCGTGCCATTGTCGTGAGGATGACCGAGGAGCGCTGGCTTCGCATAAGCCCACGCGACCTCGACGCTGCCTTGGAGACCGGGTATTTCGTAGGCAATCTTCATTGGCGGGTACGGTTTGAGCCTGGGTCCTTACTGGTTGCCCTGGAGGGCCCTATCGAACACTATACGGCCCGCCTCGTGCATTTGACCATGCAGGGACGGATTCGGATCACTGACCATGACTGAGTTCGGTTCACTCATGCGAGTTTTGCAGTATGGCGATAGCTTCTTTCCTTCTGGTGCCGTTTCATTTTCCTGGGGCCTCGAAGCCTTGGCTGAGCGGGGCGCATTTGCAGATGCCGGCGCAATTCAGTCATTTGTGATTGGCCAACTTCACGCTCGATGGGCATCATTTGACCGGTCTGTGGTGTCTGCGGCGTATCGCGCCGTGCCCAGCCTCAATGCCGTAGCCGTCATCGACTATACGATTGAAATGCTGACTTCGTCGGCAGACATGCGGTCGGCATCACGCCGTATGGGCGAAGCCATGGTGTTAATCTTCGCCCGCCTCGACGTTGCGTATGCGGCCGCTTACCGGGCACGGATAAAGTCCGGCGAGGCCTACGGGCATGTAGCGGTCATGCAAGGATTTCTGTGGAGATGCAACGGTCTTAAGGAGACCGAAGCACTCGCACTCTCCGCGCACACGTTTTGTGTTGGCTTGCTTGGCGCGGGAATAAGACTGGGTTGCCTTACCCATATCGATGCGCAGCGTATCTTGACCGCTGCAGGCGCTGAGGTGTCGCAGATTGCGGAAGAGCCGATTGTTCCCTTGGACGCAATCAGCTCCTACGGAGTTGAAGCTGAAATCGCTATTATGGGTCACGCTTATCAGGATCTTCGGCTGTTTTCAAATTGAGTATGCACAGAAGTGGGAGATGAAGAATGCTTTTGACTCCAACCGAAATGGAACGGCTGACGATTTACGTTGCGGCAGATTTAGCTCGCAAACACAGGGCCAAAGGATTGTTGTTGAACCATCCTGAGGCTGTTGCCTATATCGTCGATGAGATACTTGAAGGCGCACGTGAAGGTCGATCAGTGGCAGACCTGATTTCATGGGGATCGACGCTCTTGAGTTCCGATGACGTGATGCCGGGCGTTGCTGAGCTAATGCCAATTATACAGGTAGAGGGCACATTTCCAGACGGCACCAAACTGGTGACCGTTCATGATCCTATTCGGCCTGGCAAGAAGAAGCGCAACATGGAAGAGGTAGTTCCTGGCGAAATATTCACTGATGATGGTGACATCGAACTCAATGCAGGGCGCCGGAAGGCCACGCTCAAAGTTGTCAACACGGGAGATCGCCCCATCCAGATTGGCAGCCACTATCACTTTTTTGAAACCAACAAGGCACTCAACTTCGATAGGGCGCAATCCTTTGGCATGCACCTCGACGTTCCAGCCGGAACGGCCGTGCGGTTTGAACCAGGAGAGTCGAAGGAAGTTGTTCTGACCGAATTTGGTGGGACCGGTGAACTGCTCGGTCTCAACAATTTGACGAATGGAACATGGCGCAGTGAGACCAACAAGCAAGAGGCGCTGTTGCGGGCTAGACAGCGGGGATTCAAGGGAGTGTAAGACATGGCGAAGATGAGCCGAAGAGATTACGCCCAAATGTATGGGCCCACCACCGGAGATGCCATCCGCCTTGGCGATACGTCGCTTTTAGCCGAGGTCGAGCATGACTATAGCGTGCCCGGCGAGGAATGCCTCCATGGTGGTGGCAAGACTTTGCGCGATGGCCTTGGAATGACACCCGGCTACGACAGCGCCATGGGTGCGCTAGACATGCTGCTCTGCAACGCGCTCGTCATCGATCCGGTCCTTGGCATTGTCAAGGGCGACATCGGCATCAAGGATGGCAAAATCGTCGGTATCGGCAAGGCGGGAAACCCAGCTACTATGGACGGTGTTCATGCCAACCTAGTTGTGGGCGCGGCAACGACTGTGCGCTCTGCTGAAGGCATGATTGCTACGCCTGGTGGTATTGATGTTCACGTGCACTTTGACTCCGCGCAGCTTTGCGAGCATGCTGTCAGTGCCGGCCTCACTACTATGATTGGTGGTTCGCTCGGCCCAATCACCGTCGGCATTGACTGCGGCGGCGCGTTCAATGTTGGCAAAATGCTACAGTCGGCGGAACATTGGCCTATCAATTTCGGATTCTTGGGGCGTGGCAGCACGTCGCGGCCTCAGTCAATCCATGACCAGATCACAGGTGGTTGCATCGGCCTTAAGATACATGAGGACTGGGGCGCCATGCCCGCAGTCATTGACACCTGCCTTTCGGTTGCGGACGATCTCGACTTCCAGCTTCAGCTCCACACTGATACTCTAAACGAAAGCGGGTTCCTTGAAGATACTTTGGCGGCAATCAGGGCCGCACCATTCACCTGTATCACACCGAAGGGGCTGGCGGTGGCCACGCACCTGACATCATTCGCGTCGCTGGTGAATTGAACTGCCTTCCTTCCTCAACC
>SXGT01398012.1_pt1 | contig 28225 bp, 29 predicted proteins | sample 3176221 | NCBI WGS metagenome assembly SXGT01 (sample SAMN11356862, study PRJNA531348) | freshwater metagenome | isolation source: freshwater sample F1-120 | place: China: Fuxian Lake, Yuxi | collected 2017-12-25 | reverse complement strand
TTAAAATCAACCTTATCTAGAACTTCACTTTCGAATAATCTAAGATTTACCATTTTTGATGAAGTAGAATTTATTAACGAAAATTCAGTAAATGCTCTGCTTAAGTTGCTTGAAGAGCCCACACATAATAATTTTTTTATTCTTATTAATAATCAGCAATCTGATCTTGCAGAAACTATTTCTTCTAGAAGTCTTAAAACAAGTATTTTTTTAAATAGCATAGAAGTTAACTTAGTTATTAATCATTTGTTAAAAAATAATAATATTGAAAATTTAATAGATTTTAATAACGATTTAACTCCTGGTCTGTTATTACAATTTAATGAAAGATTTATAAAATTTACTATAGATAAAAATGATAATTTTTTAACAAAAATTAATAAATTATTAAATGCTTTTAAAAAAAATAAAGATAAAATTTTAATTAATTTGACACTTTTTTTAATTGATCAATATTTTCTTAGATTAGTGCAAATAAATGAAAAAAAAATAAGTATCTTACTAGATGTAAAATCAAGTATTGTTAAAAATATAAATGATTTGATTTATTATAATCTAAACATAAATTCAGTTATAAATTCAATCGAAGTAAAATTAAAAAATGTCTAATGATAATTTTTATATAACTACACCAATCTATTATCCTTCTGGTAAGCCTCATATGGGACATGCTTATTCAAGTATTGTAGCTGATATACTTGCTAGATTCAAAAGACTTGAAGGTAAAAATGTGTTTTTTTTAACCGGAACAGATGAACATGGTTTAAAAATTCAACGCGAAGCAGAAAAAAATAATAAAGATCCAAAATCTTTTTGTGATGAAATTTCTCAACAATTTAAAGAATTAACTAAAACTTTAAATCTTTCAAATGATGATTTTATTAGAACCACTGAAAAGAGACATCATCAATCTGTAATAGCTATATGGAATAAACTTCTTGAGTCTGGAGATATATACCTATCCAAATACGCAGGATGGTATTCTGTTTCTGATGAAGCCTACTACACTGAAGATGAAATAACCACAGAGAATGCAAAAAAAATTTCAAAATCTTCTGGATCTCTCGTTGATTGGTTCGAGGAAGAATCTTATTTTTTTAAACTATCTTCATGGCAAGATAAACTTTTAGAATATTATAAAAAGAATCAAGATTTTATTTCTCCAAAATCAAGAAATAATGAAATAGTGCAATTTGTTAAAAGTGGATTAAACGATCTTTCTATAAGCAGAACATCTTTCAAATGGGGTATAAAAGTGCCAAATAATAATAAACACATTATTTATGTATGGCTCGATGCTTTAACTAATTACATTAGCGCCTTAAATTTCCCGAATACAGAAGATCCATTATATAAAAAATTTTGGCCAGCGAGCATTCATATTATAGGCAAAGATATTTTAAGGTTTCACACAGTTTACTGGCCTGCTTTTTTAATGGCAGCAAAGATTCAGCTTCCCCATAAAGTTTTTGGTCATGGCTGGATTTTGTCGGACGAAAAAAAGATGTCAAAATCACTAGGCAATATTTTAGACCCTCTTGAAATAATTGATAAGTACGGAATAGATCAACTTAGATATTATTTAATAAAAGAAGTTTCATTAGGAAATGATGGAAATGTTTCAATGGAAAATCTTAAAAATTGTATTAATAACGATTTAGCAAATAATTTTGGAAATTTATGCCAAAGAGTTTTTAGTTTTATAGAAAAAAATTGTAAAGGAAAGTTACCTAAACCTGGCAAGTTAGCAAATGAAGATATTAATCTTCTAGATAAGCTAATTAATAAAGTTCCGGAGCTAGTTTCAGATATGAACAGTCAAAGTTTAAATGATTATATCAAAAAAGTAGTAGAATTTTCATTTAATGCAAATAAATATTTTAATGACTTACAGCCTTGGTCAATTAAAAAAACTAACATAGAAAGAATGAATACAATTTTATTTACAATTGTAACGCAAATTAAAAATATATGTATTTTACTTAGTCCAATTATTCCTATAAGCAGTGAGAAAATTTTAAATACAATGAATCTAAAAGATGAAAATAAGCAAATTAAAGATATCAATAAAATTGATATTTTTAATCATAATTTAGAGTTTAAAAAAATATCAATACTTTTTAAAAAAATAGAAGATGATAATTGATTCACATTGCCATTTAGAATACGAACCTATTAATTCAAGTTTAAAAGAAGTTATAAATCGTGCTTTTAAAAACGGTGTTGAGTATCTTTTGAGTATTTCAACAACCAATGAAAGCTATGACAAAATCATTAAAATTGTTGAAAATTATAAAAATGTATACGGAACATATGGGATCCATCCGCACGAAACAAATAATTATAAAAATCTAACATCTCTAGAAATTATAAAAAAAGCTAGTTTAAATAATAAAATAATTGGTATTGGTGAGACTGGTCTTGATTTTTATTATGACCATTCAGATCGAAATATTCAAAAAAAAATATTTATCGAACATATAAAAGCTGCGCAAAATTTAAATTTACCTTTGATTGTTCATACTCGATCAGCCGAAGATGAAACGTATGAAATTTTAAAAATTGAAAAGAAAAATAAAGATTTTAAAATTTTAATTCACTGTTTTACAGGGAGCAAAATATTTGCACACAAATTAGTTGACATAGGATGTTACATTTCAGCCAGTGGAGTTGTGACTTTTAAAAAATCAAAAGAACTAGCTGAAACATTCCTTACTTTGCCAAACGATCGTTTATTAGTTGAAACAGACTCTCCTTATTTGTCTCCAGAACCTTTGAGAGGTAAGACCAATGAACCTTCTCATATTGTTCATACAGTAAACTTTTTAGCTAATTTAAAAGGTATCGATGCTAAAAGTTTTGCTGAAACAACGTCGTCTAATTTTTTTAAACTATTTGGAAAATTGAATTGAAAAATAAGTTTACTATATTAGGATGTGGAAGTTCATTAGGTTCTCCTTGGATCACTAACTATTGGGGAAATTGTAATAAAAAAAATAAAAAAAATATAAGAACTAGATGTTGTGCTCATTTTCAATATAAAAATATATCAGTTTTAATCGATACATCGCCAGATCTTAAAATTCAATTTAAACAAAATAATTTAAAAAATGTTGATTCAGTTTTATACACACATGAGCATGCTGATCAAACTTCAGGAATTTTTGAGTTAAGACCTTTTTTTTGGAAAAATAAAAAAAAAATTGATATTTATGGAAGTAAAAAGACTATTAAAGAATTAAAAACTAAATATGATTTTTGTTTTATTTCTAAGCAAGGCTATAAACCAATAGCTAAAGCACATATAATAAAAAATAATTTCTTAATCGAGAAGGGTGTAAATAAAATTAAAATTAGCTCATTTCAAGTTCAGCATGGCTTAATCAAATCATCTGCTTACGTATTTAATAAAATTGCTTATATAAGTGACTGCAGCAAGATTCCTAATAATTCAAAAAAACTGTTGAATAATCTAGATTTCTTAATTATAGATTGTTTAAGATTTAAATTTCATCCAGGTCATTTCAATTTTGATGAAGCTACTACTTTAGCTAAAGACCTTAAGCCCAAAAAAACAATTCTTACTAATTTACACGTTGATCTTGATTATAATATTTTAAAAAAAAAACTTCCATTAAATATTATACCTGCCTTTGATGGCATGAGTTTTAATTTTTAAGTTCTTTTTCAATAGAAGCTATAAATTTATCAGAGGATGGGTTGGTAACTGACGTAAATGTATTAGCTACTTTACCATTTTTACCAATAATAATTTTGTGAAAATTCCATTTTGGAACTGCTGAGCCCCCGTAATTTTCCGCTGCCCATACAAAAAAAGGATGAGCTTCTTTTCCAATGATATTAGTTTTTTCTGTTATTGGAAAATTAATTCCAAATGCAGTTTCGCAAAAATTTTTAATTTCCTTATTTGATCCTGGCTCTTGTTTAAAATTATCAGATGGTACACCTATAACAATTAATCCTTTATTCTTATATGCAGTCGATAATTTTTGAAGATCTTCATACTGATTAGTAAAACCGCATCTACTTGCAACGTTAACAACTAATATAACTTTGTCTTTATATTCAGATAAATTAATAATATTGCCATCAATATCATTAAATTTAAAATTAGTTGCTAATTGATTGTACTGAGCATTACCCTTTGCAAAAAAACTAAATATCATAATAAATATAACAAAAACTTTTTTCATTTTTTAGTATTAATTGCTTTTTTTAAAGCTTCAAATGGTAAATTTATACAATTAATTCTTTCTTTGTTTTTTAAAAGTTTTTTAAAGTTTTTATTTTTTTTTATATTTTCTAAATAAAAAGAGAGATTAGTAATATTTTTATTCTTAATTGTTTTAGAAAGCAAGCTAGCAGAAGCTTGACAAAATATGCAAGATTCAGTTTCATAGCTCATTTTTTTAATTGTTTTATTAGTAATTTTTAATCCAATAGTAATTTTATCACCACAAATTTTATTTTTAACAATAGCTGAAATTTTAGAATTTTGTTTTATTCCATAATTACTGATGTCAGAGGCAAACTTAATTATTTCAGGACTAATCATTTTTTTTTGTAATAAGTAATAAAATAAAGTAACCAACTAAAGTAGACAAAAGCGACCCAACTAATATTCCTATTTTTACTCCGTTTAAATAAGTATTAGAATTTGCAAAAGCTAAATTTCCAACAAATAAACTCATTGTAAAACCAATACCTGTTAAAATTGAAACTCCATAGAAAGACAACCAACTAGAATTGTTTGGTTTTTGAGCTAAATTTAATTTTACTGAAATATATGAAAATAAAAAAACTCCAATTTGCTTTCCAAAAAAAAGACCACAAACAATACCTAACGGAACAGGATAGAGTATAGTGTTAAAAGTAATTCCTTCTAAAGATACGCCAGCATTGGCAAAAGCAAAAAAGGGCATAATTCCAAAAGCAACATATTTTGATATTCCATTTATAAGTTTTAATAACAATGATTTAGATTTATCAATTTTGTCATGTGGAATAAATAACGCCAATATTACTCCTGAAATTGTTGCATGAACTCCTGATTGATGTGTAAATTCCCATAAAAAAATTCCAATTAATAAATAAGGTGTGAATGCTTTGATATTAAACTTATTTAATAAAAACAAAAGAAGCATAGCTGCCAACATAAGTAATAAATAAAATATTTGAATATTTCCTCCGTAGAAAAAAGCTATAATTATGATTGCACCTAAATCGTCAATAATTGCTAGTGCTGTTAAAAAAATTTTTAATGATAAAGGAACTCTTTTGCCAAGTAGAGAAAGTACACCTAAAGAAAAAGCTATATCTGTGGCAGAAGGTATTGCCCAGCCAATTAAAGTTTCAGGCGTACCCAAATTAATTAATACATAGATAATAGATGGTACAAGCATGCCACCAAAAGCTCCTATTATAGGCAGCAAAGCTTGTTTTGGATTAGATAGTTCTCCTTGAACTATTTCTTTTTTTATCTCAAGAGAAACAAAAAAAAAAAAAATAGTCATTAAGACATCATTTATCCAGTGGATAACGCTTAACTCAAGTGCAAAGGTTTCATATCCAATCGTAATATTTTTTTGTAAAATGTTAAAATAAGTAGATCCGTAATCACTGTTACTTATTGATAATGCTAATACTGCAGCAAATAATAAAACTAAACCAGAAGCAGACTCCAATTTAAAAAAGTATTTAAATGGTTTAGTTATTATATTTATCAAAGTTTAATATCTCCCAAATATATTCCAATAGACAAAGCTGTTTCAACCAATGGATCATTTCTCTCAACATTTTTATAAGTCTTAATAGCTTCTGTTATTGAAACATCAATAATTTTTCTGTCCTTCAGGGCAACCATCCTGTCAAATTTTTTTTTATATAAAAGATCAACCGCATAAACACCAAATGCACTTGCTAATATTCTATCATTGGCAGTAGGAGGCGCTCCTCTCTGAACGTGCCCTAGAGCTGTTACCCTGCATTCAATATCTGTCTTTGACATTATTTCATTTGCAACATATTCACCAATACCACCAAGGCGCTTTTGACCATCTTTATACTCATGAATAACTTTTTCTCCATTTTCTTTTTTGACTGCTTCTGCAACAACAATTAATGAATGTTTTACATTTCTATTCTTCATTTCATTTAATTTATCTATTATCCCATTTATTGAGTATTTTATTTCTGGAATTAAAATAACATCAGCACCACCCGCTATACCTGCACTTAATGCAATATGTCCTGCATCTCTACCCATTACTTCTAAAATCATTGATCTACTATGACTTACTGCAGTTGAATGTAAATTATCCAAAGCTTGTGTTGCAACATTTACAGCTGTGTCAAAACCAATTGAGCTATTAGTTGCTCCAACATCGTTATCAATAGTTTTTGGAATTGCAACGATATTTAAATTACCTTTTTTTGCCAAATTTTGTAAAATTTGCATACTTCCATCGCCGCCGATTATTATTAACCCGTCCAAACCTAATTGATGGTAGCCTTCAATAATTTTTTTTGATTGATCACTTTTTTTATTATCTTTTGTAGATAAATCAAAAGGGTAGCCTTTGTTAGTTGTGCCTAAAAAAGTTCCGCCTTGTTTTAATAAGTATCCAGAGAAAGTTTTTTGTGTAAGTTCTATGCAGTCAACTGGTCTTTCTAATAAACCACTTGTTCCATTTCTTATTCCAATAACAGTCATGTTGTATTTATTCTTAGCTCTAAAGAAAATTGATCTGATAGCGGCATTCAATCCACCACAATCTCCGCCACTCGTAAGAATTCCAATTTTTTTCATAAAGAAATTTGCATTGATATCTTTAGTTTATATATTAAGAATGTTTTAATTGCCAAAAAGTCTTATTTAACCTATATAATCAACCAATCGGGGCGTAGCGCAGCCTGGTAGCGCATCTGGTTTGGGACCAGAGGGCCGCAGGTTCAAATCCTGCCGCCCCGTCCATTTTATGAAAAAACAAGCAAAAATTTATATACCTACAAAAACTGCTATGCAATCAGGTTTAGGAAAGCAAAAATATTGGATATTAGAATTTGAAACAAGAGACCCGGTAACCAATGTATTAATGGGGTGGGAGTCATCAGATGATACATTAAAAGAAGTAAAACTAAAATTTTCATCAAGGGAAAAAGCCATAGAATATGCTGATGCTAATGATATAGAGTATAAAGTGATTGAACCTAAAGAAAAAAAATTTGTTATTAAATCTTATGAAGGAAATTTTACTAAAAATTAGATATGTGGCGTAGTTATTTTACAGAAAAAAAATGGTTACTTTGGTCTTGGGGAGGTTTTCTTTTTATTATCATGTCTTTATTTTCTCAAACTTGGATCGATGTAAAAATTAATGAATGGTATAAAGGTTTTTACGATCTTTTACAAAAAGCTCCAGAACGTAAACTTTCAGAATTTTATGATGGAATAATTGTATTTATGAAATTAGCAGTGCCTTATGTAATTATTTATACTATTACGAATTATTTTACACGACTTTGGGCATTTAGATGGAGAGAGGCAATGACTTTTTCTTACATGCCTTATTGGAAGGCAGAAGATTCTAAAGTTGAAGGAGCGTCTCAACGTATTCAGGAAGATGCAATGAATTTTGCAAAAATAGTTGAAAGTTTGGGTTTGCAGATTGTTAGATCTATAATGTTGTTAATTGCTTTTATTCCAATCCTTTGGACGTTATCAGAAAATGTAGTTATTCCTTTTTTTAAAGATATATCAGGTTCATTAGTAGTTGTTTCTCTTACTGCAAGTTTAGGAGGACTATTAGTTAGCTGGATAGTGGGTATTAAACTTCCAGGATTAGAATATAATAATCAAAAAGTTGAGGCAGCTTTTAGAAAAGAATTAGTTTATGGAGAGGATGATCGAGCTAGTTACGCAAGTCCTCCAACCATTTTACAATTATTTACTGGCATTAAATTTAACTATCATAAGTTATTTCTACACTACGGATATTTTGATTTGTGGTTGATTATGTATAACCAGTCGATGATTATAGTCCCATATCTTATGATGGGACCTGGATTATTTACTGGTGCAATGACATTAGGAGTTTTAATTCAAACCTCTAGTGCCTTTAGAGAAGTACAAGGTAGTTTTTCTTTATTTTTACAAAACTGGACAAGAATTACTGAACTTAGGTCGATTTATAAACGTTTAAATGAATTTGAAGATGCTATTAGTTTTAATAAAAAGGTTAAATTCAAAACTAAAAGAGCTTAAGAGTGGAAATATTTCTTAAGTTACTAGATGTTATAATACCCGTTTTTTCTTTAATTGGGGTAGGGTATTATATAGGTAGAAAAGAACCTAAATTTGATACATCGTTTATTACTAAATTCGCTGCCAATTTCGGCTCACCCGCACTAGCTTTCTACGCTATTACCTCAACAGGGATTAGTCTCAATCTATTCGTTGACTATTTTTTTTATACTATGTTAGCGGTTTCATGCTTTGCCGTAATAGGAGTAATTTTACTTATCATACAAAAAAGAGATTTTGTAAGCGAATTACCTCCATTGCTTTTACCTAACTGTGGAAATATGGGCTTGCCTATATGTTTATTTGCTTATGGAAAGGTAGGGATGGGCATTGCATCAGCAATATCAGCTTTAATTATAATGTCACATTTCACTATTGGAATTTTTTTAGCAAGTAAAAAAATATCTTTCAAAGTGCTTTTGAAAAGTGCTCCAGTTTATGGAGTTATTATAGCTGTAGGTTTTTTGTACTTTGAGATCCAACCGCCCAAATTCCTTGAAAATACTGCTCTTTTATTAGCTTATTGTACAATAACATTAATTTTAATGTCTCTTGGAATAGCACTTACAAAGTTAAAAGTTATTTCTTTAACTAATGCAATTGTTTCTTCTTTTGCAAGGCTGGTCTTAGGTCCATTAGTCGGTTTATTTTTAATTTATTTTTTTGAATTAAAAGGTTTTGCAGCAGGAGTTTTGTTTATTCAATGTTCTATGCCAAGTGCAATTTTAACTTATTTAGTTGGTTCTATGTACTCTAATAAAACAGTGGTAAATAATATCGCTAGCACAATAGTTGTTTCTACCATAGCTTCTTTTTTTACAATTCCAATTATTGTTTTTATTGCACTTAAGTTTTTTAATTAATTATCAATAAAAAGTTTATTTTTAAAATCTTCTTCAATATATATTTTTATTATATCATCAAACGTTTTTTCAGCCTTAAAACCTAATTCAATTGATCTCTTTGTTTTTAAATTTTTAGCCCAAGATCCAACTATTCTTTCTATTTTAGGATCTAATTTTTGCTTTATTAGTTTAGTAATATTTTTTCCCGCAATTTTTTTCAAAGAATCTATTTGTTCCTGAACAGTTGCTGATAAACCAGGCATGTTTAGGGTAATTCTATTATTAAGCTTTTTGGTATCAATTTCCGCCGCATGAATTAAAAAATTGATTGCCGATCTTGGTGATGCGAACCAGTGTCTGACTTTTGTACTCACCGGCAAGATTGCTTCAACTCCATTAAGTGGTTCTCTAATTATTCCTGAAAAAAAACCTGATGCAGCTAAATTTGGTTTACCCGGTCTTACACAAATTGTTGGCAACCTTATTGATATGCCATCAATTATTGTTTTTCTGGAATAATCGCTTAATAAAAGCTCTGAGACTACTTTTTGATTTCCATATGATGTTAAAGGCGTTGTAAAAAATTCATCATTAATTTTATTAGGAAAGGGCGCACCAAAAACTGCAATTGAACTTGTAAAAACTAATTTAGGACGATAGCCATTGCCAATAGATCTAATATTTTCAAAGAGATCCCAAGTCGCTTTAGTGTTTATATCCCATCCTAGATCAAATTCTGCTTCAGCTTGTCCTGAAACAATAGCAGCAAGGTGAAATATAACGTCAGGTTTACTGATAATAAGGGCTTTTATTAACCTGTTATTGAGAAGGTTTCCTTTTTTTGAAGTAATCTTGATATTTTCCGCTTTTTGGATTTGAGTTTTATTAACATCAAATAGTTCTATTTCTTTAATTTCTTCATTTTTTAGTTTTCCTAAGTCTATTAGTTTACTTAATAGTTTCTGGCCAAGCATACCAGCTGACCCTATTATCAATACCTTCATTTTCAGATTTTATTTTATTATTTCTCTTAAACAAGATTTTTTTTGAAAAAAAAGTAAATAGTATTGACATAAATATTCAAGTTTTAGATTAATTAAATATTTTATATTATTGTATTTATTCAGTTTTTTTTATGTTCAAAAAATTAATATATTTATATTAAAAAAAGGTTATTTTGATAAAATGAAATATAAATCGATTTAAGATCGACCTAAAAAAGAGATTTAGTATTAAAATTGCCTAATTTATTGAGTTTTTAAGCATTAATATTTACGATTTTTAGCACATGTCTCATTATCAATGATTTTAGATCATTTAAAAACAACTTATTGAATAGAAATTATAGTTATAATTCAAAAATGGCTAATTTATTGAGTTTTTTTGAGTTATAATAACTATGATTATCAATGATTTTAGACCGTTTAAAAGTATTGTCTATACTAGATTCTAGAGCCATGCTTTAAATGAATATGCCCTTTAAACGAGCAAAGATACCTATTTTTTTTAGATTAACGTGAATGTAGTGCAACTATGCGATGTATAAGTAAAAATACAGAGTAGGTGGCTTAAATTTAGCTAAAACCCTTGTTATATAACAATTCTAGAAGTTTATACCCTCTTTTTTTAAGAGCAATTTCTTTGTAAATATTCCTCCCTTGCCTGAATACCCTCCAATTTTTCCGTCGGATCTAATCACTCTGTGACAGGGTATTCTAGGTGGATAGGGGTTTTTGCCGATAGCATTAGCAACAGCACGTACTGCAAGTGGCTTTCCTATGCCTTTAGCCACCTGATGGTAAGTTTTAACTGATCCTTTAGGTATTTTCTTTAGGTAGTTCCAAACTTTTAATTGAAATTTAGTCCCTTTTAAGCTCATTTTCATTTCATTTAAAAAATAATTTTTTTAATCTACGAAAAATAACAATAAATACAAGAAACCAACCTGCAATACTGATAAAACTTAACCAGCCTTCAGATATTGGAAATTTATTAAATAAACTAAACATGGGCTCCACTCTAAAAAAAGCAATCAACCAACAAATTATAAAGGAATAACCAATGCTTCTAACAATTATCATAATTTTTTATTTATATTTGTCTTCTTAAACTATTAATTCTTTCTTGGATTACAACTCTTTATTATTGACAACTATTTAATGATAATGTAATTTCCGATAATTAATGGTTATCGGAAAATCATATGAATGAACTAGTAAATGACATTAAAAGCTTAGAATTAGAAACTCTTAAAAACTTAAAGAATTCAAAGTCTCCAAATACTTTAAGGGCGTATGAGTCAGATTATAAGGATTTCATGGCATTTTGCACTCAAAATAACTTTAGCTCGTTACCTACAAACCCTAAAATACTGTCCTTATATTTAACAAACCTCTCTCAAAAAGCAAGATTTAGCACCTTAAAACGAAGAATTGCCTCTATAAGCATCGTTCATAAACTTAAAGGTCATTACATAGATACAAAACATCCATTAATTGTAGAGAATTTATTAGGTATTAAAAGACAAAAAGGAAGCAATCAAAAAGCTAAAAAGCCTATATTAATTAATGATTTAAAAATAATAATTGATGCAATTAATAAACAAACGATTAGTGAAGTTAGAAAGTTAAGAGACATAGCGTTAATATTAATAGGATTTGCCGGAGGGTTCAGGAGGTCAGAATTAGTTTCTTTAGAGTACGAGGATATTGAATTCGTTCGAGAAGGAGTTAAAATTTTTGTAAAAAGATCTAAAACAGACCAATCAGGCGAAGGTATGACTAAAGCAATCCCCTCTTTCACCAACGTTTCATATTGTCCAGTTCTTTATCTGAAGAATTGGCTAAATGAATCAAAAATCAAAAATGGTAAAGTTTTTCCCGTCTCAGATAAAAGTGTAGCGCTAATAATAAAGAAATACGCAAATTTAGCAGGTTTAGATGGAAACAAATATGCTGGCCATAGTCTAAGATCAGGATTCGCAACTTCCACTGCTGAATCAGGTGCGGAAGAAAGAAATATCATGGCAATGACAGGACATAAAACTACCCAAATGGTTAGAAGATATATTCAGGAAGCTAATTTATTTAAAAATAATGCATTAAATAAAATTAAAATTGAGTAAATGCAAAAATATTATAACGATATTACAATAATAGTAGTTACATACAAAAGTAATAAAAATGTAATAAACTTTATTAAAAAAATACCTAAATTTTTAAAAGTAATAATTGTTGATAATTCGTATGACTTTTCATTAAAAAAATTCAATAAAAAAAATATAAAGATTTATTTTCATAAAAATAATGGATTTGGAACATCTTTAAATTATGCTGCTAGCAAAATAAAAACTAATTATTTTTTTCAAATAAGTCCAGATTTAGAATTTAATTTTAAACAATTAAGCAAATTTTATGAAGTAGCTAAGAAACTAAAAAATAAATTCTCAGCACTTGGGCCTAGATTTTTAAATGTAAATGAAAAAGGACATAAACAATCAGATAAACAAAATTTAATCGGTAACGTTGATGCTATTCATGGTTCTGCGATGTTTATTTATAAAAAAAATTTTAATAAAATAGGAAAAATAGATGAAAAAATATTTTTATATTTTGAAGAAAATGATTATTGTTATAGAGGAAAAAAATTAGGTTTATTTGCTTACCAAGTGAATAAAACTTTTATTAAGAAAAAAGGTCAAACTGTAAAATTTAATAATAAAAAAAATGAAAGACAATTAGAAAATTTATTATCGTGGCACTTTATTTGGTCAAAATATTATTTTTATCAAAAAAAATTTGGAAGATTCACATCTTTAATAATTTTTAGTCCAATTTTAATAAGAACAATATTTAAATATTTTTATACTTTATTTACAAAAAATGAAAAAAAAATGGAAAAATATCAATATAGATTACGTGGAATGATAGCTTCAATTCTTGGAAGAAAATCTTTTTTAAGATTATAAAATTTTACCCCACACTTTTTGTTGAGATATTTTTTTTTCTTTCTTTTTAAGAAGTGAGTATTTTCTTATATGATTATCAGAAATTAATGATTTTGATGATTTTTTGTGACAGTAGGTCTCGCTTTTATCCCACAAAGATACATTAAATTTTACTCCATCAGAGTTAACTAAAAAAATGTTAAAATTTTTTTTTTTAAAAAAATTTGTTAATGAATTTTTTCCACTTTCAGCAACCCACGCATCTTCTTTGTTATCAAATTTTCTATTTTGAGTAAAATTTAAAAAATCAGTCCCATTAATTAGAAAACCGGTAGTTCGTATGTGAGGATTTGGAAAAGAATTAAATTTAAAAAAATAATTGATATAATTTATAATATATCCAAAAAATTTATAAAATTTTTTTATTTTTAATGATGATAACTTGCTTTCATAAGAGCCCGAACATCCTATTAAAGATTTGTTTCTATAATGTTTTACAATTTTCTTTAACCAATTATTAACAATTGGATATGAATGACTATTTAAAAAAAAAATTTTATATCTAGGGTATTTTTGTGCTATACGCTTATAACTACCAAAATCGTAATCATTAACATTTGATGGATCAATAAATTCTATATAATTGATATTTTTAAGCAATGACCTTAATGAAATTACTTTTTGTTTATCTAATAATTTAAAACAAACTAATAATTTGTGCTTTACACCCGATTTATACCTAAAATAGTTCTTAAAAAATTTTAAAATAGAGTCATAGCTGTCGTATTTAGTAAATAAGTAAGAAACTAATATTTTATCCATTTTTAAATTATTCTTGGATAGGGAACATGTGTTATAAACTTACCACCTCTTCTAATGAACTTAATTTCTTTTTTAAAAATTTCTTTTTTAAAGTTCCATGCTCCTAAAAAAATATAATCATTTTTTTTTATTAATTTACTATGATATTTTAAAATCTTAATATTTGTACCAGGCAGATATTTATTTGTTTTTTCTTTTGTTGTGTCTATAAAAAAGCTAATTATATTGCTGTTTATTTTACAATAATTCATCACAGTAGCAGCCTTTGCAGTAGCACCGTACCCGATAATTTTTTTATTATTCTTTCTAATTTCTGTAAATATTTTAATAAGCTTTTCTCTAGACTTTTCTATTTTTTTTCCAAATTTTTTAAATGTTATAAATTTATCTAATCCAAATTTTACCTCTTTAATTATTTGTTTTTTTACATTTGAGGAGATATTTATTTTTTTATTTTTTTTTCTCTTTATGTAATAACGTAAAGATCCTCCATGTGTTTGAAGATTTTTTACATCAAAAATTTCTAGATTAAATTTATTAAGAATATTTTTTAAACTTATTATTGAAAATACATAAATATGTTCGTTGTAAAACTGATCGTATGCATTATTTTTAATACATTCCAATAATGAAGGGTCTTCTATAATCAATACTCCACTATTCGATAATACATTTGTTATTGAGCGAAAAACTTCATCTAAATCGGATATATGAGTAAGAGTATTAGCAGAATAAATTAAGTCTATTTTTTTAAATTTTTTTTTTAAAGTTTTAGATAAATTATAATCCCAATACTTATCATAAGTCTTATAACCTTTTTTTTGAGTGATTTGAGCTAAATTTGAACATGGTTCTACCCCTATTACTTTATTCTGTTCAAAGTTACATATTAAAGCACCATCATTACTTCCTATCTCTAGTATTAAATCTGGATTAAATTTTTTACTTATCTCTAAAGATATTTTTTTAAAGGAATCTATCATCGTTTTAGACAAGGATGATCTGTATGGATATTTACTATGAAACATCTCTTTAGAAGAAATTCTTTTCGAAATTGAAACAATTTTTGATTTAGTATTAAAATTTAATTTTAAATTATACTTTTTTTGTTTTATTCTGAAATTAGGTAGATAATTATTTGCAAGTGGTTGTATACCTAAATTTAAAAAAAATTTATTCATTTTATTTAGCAAAATTATAAATATATTTTGTATATATATAATGAATTTTACATAACAATAGATGAAAAAAAAAGTTAAAATCTTTATTTGGTTCTTTCAAATCACCATTGAATTGAGTGTCTGTTTTTAAATAAAATTTTTTAAAAAATTTAATGCTCATGCCCCATTTTAATAAAAATGTTCTTGCACCATTATTCCAAGCTTTTTTTCTAAGTGAGATAGACGAGAAATGATATACTCTTGATTTGCCCATACCCTTAAACAATCTTACTCCTATATTCCATAACTTCATGTTGAAGTCTGGATCTGAACCAAGTCCAGGGCTAAACTCTTCACTAAATCCCCCTACTTTATTCCATGTTTTTACTGGTATTAATGAAGGTTGCCAATGTGTGCCTTGAAAGTCATGAAAATCTATTTTGTTAACTTCTTTTAATAGTTTTTCTTCATCAAAATCTAAATAACTTTTTCCGCAATTTAATTCTATATACGATGAAAAAGGTTGAACCATAGTTCCTGATAGAAAAAAATCTTTATCAATAGGATAATTATTAATTTCATTTATCAAAATTTCATCCCAATTAGGACAAAAGTACATATCATCGTGCGCTAATAATATATATTTTTTAGACGCTAACTTTACAGCCTCATTAAAAGCTACACATACACCAGTATTTATAGCTGAAAAAGAAAATTTATAATGATTTTCATTTAAAAAGTTTAAAGTACCGTCTTTTCCTTCATTAACATGAAAAATTAATTCATGTTTATATTTTGAGTTTTTTATTAAACTATTGATACATAATTTTAAATAATTAATGTTATTAAAAGTTGGAACTATTACGGAAAACATTAATTATTCCAAAAGACTTTTTTATTTTTATTAATGTTTAAAGTTTTGTTAATGATAAATTCTGCAACTATTAAAGAATTAAAATATTTAAAATATTTAATTTTGCCAGCTTCAGCTATAGATTTTCTAAGTTTATCATCATTATTAATTTTTAATATTTTTGATATAAGATCATCAACATTTTTATAAAAAACCATTTCTTTATTTGTAAAAAAATCAGAATATTGAGTCTTTTCATCAATTAAAGTGACTAATCCGTTTCCAACTATTTGTGCAATACGATCACTACTGTAATATTTAATTGGATTTCCACGACTTAAATTTAGTCCCATTTTTGCATTTGAAATCGTTTTAAAAAAATGATTACCCCATAGAGGTTGTTTATTATTCATACCGTAAATATCAAATTTAATATTTTTAGCTTTATTTAAAAGAATATCTAAAAAGTTGCTTCTATCATCTATTTTACCCCCCTTTAGTATTCCTCTATGAACACCATGACTTAGAGCAAAAAAAACATCAATAGAGCATTTTTTTTTAAAATTATTCAAAGTTTCAAAAGATGAATCAACCGGATTTGGTATAAAGAAATTTTCTATTTTTTTTGGTAGGAAGTTTAAAACTTTTGGACTGGTAGTAATAAAATTGGCATCTATAACATCTGATTTATTCAAAATTCGTTTTTTATTTTTTTCAAAATCTGGACCGTCTAAATTTAAAGGATCTAAAAACCATTGCGCAATTTTAATTCTGGGAAAATCATCTCTTAAATTTCCTAATTGTTGGGCATTAATTAAATCACAATGACCAAGCACAATGAGATCTGGACTAAAATTGTAGCACGTAATTTTTAGTTTTTCATTTAATGTAGCTGCTCCAGTAAAATCTTTATAAGATTTGTAATATTTTACTATATCTCTATCACTAAAACCTAGAACGCTATGTCCTAGTCTAATAAATCCATTATTAATCCTTCTACCTGTATTAAAAAATAATCTTCCATCAAATCTTTCGTTAAAATTAGTTATGTGTAAGATTCGTAAGCTTTTACTTTTATTTTCAATGAAGAAAGATTTGATTAGTTTAATTTTTTCATCTCTATATTCATCAATTAAATTTGTTATGTATTTATGTGTAAAAATAAAATTTTTAATAGAAAGAATTTGTAATTTTTTACGTTTTTCAACATTTTTAATTAAATCATTTATTTTTTTATAAAGTTCTGTAGAATTAGTTTTGTTTAGAATCTCAGCATTTGTAACAGTTTCTGGTAATCCTCCATTCTTTGAAATAATCACAGCACAACCATTAGCTGCGGCCTCTAAACTTGTTCTTCCGAATGGCTCTTCCCATCTAGAACAAACAACCGCTATACTTGTTTGTCTGTAAATAGATAAAACTTTCTCATGTTTTAAAAAACCATATTTTTTTATTCTTGCGTGATCAAAATTAATTTTCTCTCTTTTTTCATCGCCAATTATATTTGCAACCCAATTTATATTTTTATTTAATATTTTTATAATTGCTTTTCCAAAAATATCATATCCTTTAGCTCTATTAAGTTTTCCAACAAAAGTTATCCATTTTTTTTTATTTTTTATATCACTTAAATTACCTAAGTTAGCAGATTGAAAAATAATTTTTAGTTTTTCACTATTTACATATTTATTATCAAGTCCTTCTAAGAATCTATTTTTTGACCAAGCGCTATTAAAAATAATTCTATATGTTTCTTTTAAAAGAAATTTTCTTTCAGCAATAGATTTTGAACCATTCATTGATAAAGGATCATTATGAAAAAAAATAGTATATGTTCTAGAAATTAATTTTTTTTTAAGATATTGTACATAATTAGGTCTATTATGTATTTCTATTATTTTAGAAGGTTTTTGTTTTTCAAAATTAATAAATTTATTCAGGTATGCAATGGTTTTACTTCCTATTAAAAAATTTGATAAATCTATATTTTGATAATTAATTTTAAATATATTTTTATAATTAGTACTTCCGTAAACACAAATATTTTTTCTATATTTGCTTTTTATTGATGTATCTCTTATAAAAAGTGAGACAGCACCCGGGTAATCAGATGAAAAATTTTCTTTATAAGGTAATAAAATTGAAATTTTCATAAAAATTTTTTTTTAATCTGATTTCTTATTTTTTTATTTTTCTTTATATAATATTCTCTTGAAATTGCTTGATTTTTTGAATTATATTTTTCTTTGTAAATAAGCTTCCATTTCCGTCCTCTAGTAAATTTAGCACCCTTACCTTTATTATGTAGTTCAATCCTTTTTTTTAAATTAATCGAATAACCAACGTATGTTACAGGTTTTTTTTCAATTGATTTGAGCATATATACATAATAGCTCATTAAAATTTAGTAAGTTTTAGAAGTATCTTTTGTACTAATTTTTCTAACCTTGTCTATAGCTGCTTTTGCTCCCGCTGCCATATATCTTTGATCTGCTCCGATTGTTACCAATTTAAAACCAAGATTAATCATTTTTTCCGCGTACTCAGGGCTCATATTATGGATAGCAGGGATAATTTTATTTTTTTTAGCATGTTCTAAAATAGTTAGTATCACTTTAAATACAGGACTAGATTCAGGTATATCAAAACTAGGATCCTCTCCAATTGCTAAGCTTAAATCAGCCGGACCAATATAGATTCCATCTAAACCTTTTGTCGACATAATTTCATCTAAATTAGACAATGCTTCTTTTGTTTCAATCATTGCGAACTTTAAAATTTCATCATTTGCATGTTTCCCATAGTCAGCGCCTCCATATAAGAGTCCTCTAATAGGTCCATAGCTTCTATATCCCTTTGGTGGATACAAACATGCTTGAACAAATGATTCTGCTTCTTTCTTATTGCTCACCATTGGACATATAATACCATAGGCACCAGCATCTAATATTTTCATAATTTGTCCAGGCTCATTCCAGTTTACTCTAGCCATTGGCACAACGTCTGTTGTTGATATAGCCTGAAGCATCTGGAGCGCATTTGGATAATCGACTACCCCATGCTGCATATCAATTGTAAGAGAGTCGTATCCTTGCTTTGCCATTACTTCGGCAGGATATGAATGTGGAATTTGTAGCCAACCATTAATAATTGGTTTTCCTTCTTGAATTAATTTTTTTAGATTATTTTTTCTCACAGCTAATAATTAATCCCAAAGTGAGCATATTTTATGTTTAGATAATCTTTAATTGCCATAGATCCACCTTCTCTTCCGTAACCTGTTTGTTTGATACCACCGAAGGGAACTTCTGCAAAAGCGACAGCTGCCGTATTAACCGCACATGTTCCTGTTTCCATTCTTTCAGAAACTTTATGAGCTTTTTCTAAGTTATTTGTAAATATATAACTTGCTAATCCTAAATCGTTATCGTTTGCTCTTTTAATGACCTCTTCAGTGTCTTTAAATGTTAAAATTGGAACAAGAGGACCAAATGGCTCTTGTCTCATTATAGTATAATGGTCTTTCACGTTATCAAATACAGTGGGCTCATAATAATAACCTTTATTAAATTCCGCAGGTCTCTTTCCGCCACATAAAACTCTAGCACCTTCTTTTTTGGTAGTTTCAACCAAAGTTTCGATTTCTTTTAATCTTTTGTCAGTTGTAAGGGGACCTAATACGGTATCTTTGTTCAATCCATTTCCAATCTTTAATTTAGTAGCCTTTGTAACCATTAAATTAGTAAATTCTTCTTTTTTAGACTCGTGAATATAAAATCTATTTGGAGATATACAAACTTGTCCAGCATTTCTAAACTTGGCGGTGATAGCCATATCAGTTACTTTATTAATATCGACATCATCAAAAACAATAAATGGAGAGTGACCACTTAATTCCATAGTAACCCTTTGAACTTTGTCAGCTGCTTGTTTTAATATCAATTTTCCAACTCTTGTTGATCCAGTAATAGAAATTTTTTTTATGATATTTGATGAAATTAATTGAGTTGAAATTTTTTCAGGATCGCCAGACAAAAGGTTAACAACGCCAGGAGGAATTCCAGCTTCATTTATTAAATTCATTAATTCCATCACACTACCAGGTGTAATAACATCGGGCTTACAAATAACCGAACATCCTGCTGCTAAAGCGGTTGAAATTTTTCTTGAAGCTAAAACGATCGGAAAGTTCCATGGTATCAATGCCGCGACTACTCCAACAGGATCGTATCTAACAAACATTCTAGTATTTTCAAATCTACTTTCCACAATTTGTCCATAAATTCTTTTCGTTTCTTCAGAGTTCCATTCAAAAATATCTGCTGCTCCACCTACTTCGCCTGCCGCTTCGGTTAAAGGTTTACCAACTTCTAAAGTTAACCATTTTGCTAATACATCAGTACGTTCCCTCATGAGATCAGCAATTTTACGAATTATTTTTGCCCTTTGCCAAGGAGGAGTTTTTTTCCAAACCTCTAAACCTTTCTCAGCAGATTTTAAAGCTTTGTTAACATCTGCCTCAGAAGCTTTTGATGCTTTACCTAAAACTTCTTCAGTAGCTGGATTGATAACATCATACGTTTCACCTTTTTTAGATTTTTGCCATTTACCATCTATGAATTGTCCGAATTTTTCGTACATATAAATTTTTGTTGCTTAATTGAAGCTAATTAATTAATTTCCAATTTAGTGAAATTATGAAAACAATTCAACTAACTTGTGCACACGCTCTAATTAAACATTTAATAGCTCAAAAAATACTAATTGATGGAAAAAAAGAACCCCTATTCCCAGGTGTATTTGGTATTTTTGGTCACGGAAATGTTGCTTGTATCGGTCAAGCTTTAGAAGAAAATAAAAAAGAACTTCCTACGTGGAGAGGTCATCATGAACAGAACATGGCTTTAACAGGAATTGCTTATTCAAGAGCTAAGCGAAGAAAACAAATATTTATTGCAACATCTTCAGTAGGCCCGGGGTCTACAAACATGATTACAGCCGCAGCTGTTGCTATGAGTAATAGATTACCAATACTTTTTTTGCCTGGAGATACTTTTGCAAATAGAATGCCAGATCCTGTTCTTCAACAAGTAGAACATTTTAATGCTCCTAATATTACTGCTAATGATGCATTTAAATCTGTTACAAGATACTTTGATAGAATAACGAGACCAGAGCAAGTCTTACAGAGTTTACCACAAGCTATACAAATCATGTTAGATCCAGCAGATTGCGGACCTACATGCATATCACTTTCTCAAGATGTGCAAGGAGAAATTTATGATTATCCAAGTGACTTTTTTAAAGAAAAAATTCATAGTATTAGAAGACCACGACCTGACGATTTTCAAATCAAACAAGCTGTTGAATTAATAAAGAAATCAGAAAAACCTATTCTTATTTCAGGCGGAGGTGTTTTTTACTCTGATGCTATGAATGAATTAAGTGATTTTGCAAAAAAACATAATATTCCTGTAACTCAAACTGTTATGGGATATTCAACATTGAAAAAAGATCATTCACATTATGTTGGTGTTATCGGGGGTCTTGGTGGAAGGGCAGCAAATAATCTATCCAAAGAAACAGATTTAGCAATAGCTATAGGAACAAAACTTGGAGATTTTACAACTGGTTCTTGGACAAACTTTGAGAATCCAAATTTTAAATTATTATCAATTAATGCAGCTAGATTTGATGCAAATAAACATATGGCTCAAGCTATTGTAGGTGATGCTAAAGTTACTTTATTAGAACTCTCACATGCACTCGGTTCTTGGAAGGCACCTGCTGATTGGCATAATAAATCAAAATTAGAGCTAAAAAACTGGGATGCATATATTGAAAAAGAAAGCGGCCCAACTAATCAAAAATTACCAAGTTACGCTCAAGCAGTGGGAGCTGTTTACAGAAATTCTGATCCAACAGATATCGCTGTTACAGCCGCCGGAGGTTTAGTTGGCGAAGTGGTTCAAGTATGGAGGCCAAGAGAATTAAATACTCATGAAAGTGAATGGGGATTTAGCTGTATGAGTTATGAAATCTCTGGTGCCTTAGGCATCAAGATGGCTAATCCTGATAAAGAAGTAATTTCATTCGTAGGGGATGGTTCATATCTTCTTTTTAATTCAGATATCTATAGCGCAGTAATTACGGGTCACAAATTAATTATTATAGTTTGTGATAATGGTGGACACGCAGTAATTAATAGACTTCAATTATATAAGGGTGGAAAAGAATTTAATTGTCAGTTTAGTTCTTCAAAAATAACAAATTTAGTCCCTGTTGATTTTGCAAAACACGCAGAAAGTATGGGAGCAAAAGCTGAAAACGTAAATTCAATTGCTGAATTAGAAGAAGCATTTAAAAGAGCAAAAAAATCTAAACATACCTATCTTATCTCGATTAAGACAGATGGATATAAATGGTTAGAAGGCTCAGCATACTGGGAGTCCCCAACACTACAATTACCTAACACGGCTGAAAACAAAAAAGCTTTAAAAGAGCATCAAGAAGGTAAAAAGAAACAAAGACAAGGCATCTAGTCATATGGCAAAAATTTTTAAAGTTGGCCTGATAGGCTGCGGGCATATTGCAGAAACCTATTTTAGAAGTCATCTTTATTTTAATAATTTCAAAATTGTAAAATGTGCAGATATAAATCACGATGCTGCTATTAAATGTGCAAATGAAAATAAAATTTTAGCTGTAAGAATTGAAGAATTATTAAATGATAAAGATATAGATATTATTTTAAATTTAACTATACCCAAAGCTCATTTTGAAGTTAGTAAGAAGGCACTTGATGCAAACAAGCATTGTTATAGTGAAAAACCTATGTGTACTAAACTTAAAGATGGAAAAACTTTATTAGAATTAGCAAATAAAAAAAAATTATATTTAGGTAATGCTCCTGATACTTTTTTAGGTGGTGGAATTCAAAAAAGCAGAGAATTAATAGAAAATAAAATAATTGGAAATATCAGATTAGGTAATGCTATATTTGCCTTTCCTGGTGTTCAATCTTATCATCCAAATCCAGAGTCTTGGTTCGACGAAGAAGCAGGTGGTCCAGTTATAGATATGGGGCCTTATTATATCACAGCGTTAGTAAATTTATTAGGGCCTGTTAAAAAAGTTCAATCATTATCAACAAAAGTGTTTGAAACTAGAACGATTGGTATTGGGCCAAAGATTGGAAAAGAATTTAAAGTAAATTGTCCTACAACCTACCTCTTCAATCTTGAATTTCACTCAGAGGCAATCATACAAGTAACTCTTTCTTTTGACGTACAAAACCATCAAAGAAACCACATTGAACTTTATGGTGATAAAGGATCCATGATTGTTCCAGATCCAAACATGTTTGGTGGATCAGTTTTTATCTCTAAAGAATATATGGGAAGCTGGGAAGAGCACAAAACCGATGGTCTTGAATTGGGTAAAATTAATATAACTAATAAAAGCGGTCGTTTAAATGAAGCTTCTTCTAATGCTAATTATAGAGGAGCTGGTTTAGCAGAAATGGCTTATAGCATTGAAAAAGGAATAAAACACAGATGTAATGCTGAATTATCACTGCATGTTTTGGATATTATAGAGTCAACGATGAATTCATCAAAAAATAATACTGCAGAAATGATAAGAACTAATTGCGAAAAGCCAAGAATATATACGCAGCAAGAGATTAAAAAAATTTTAATCTAATATTTAATTAAAAATTTTGTAAAGAACGAGTATCTTTTATTTGGCTTAATTAAAGTACTTGGAAATCTTTTATTATTAGGAGCATCAGGAAAAAATTGAGTTTCTAAACAAATTCCCTGATAAGGAAATAATTTTTTTTGGTAGTTGAGTCCTTGACTAGTATAAAGCTGAACACCTGGTAAATTTGAAAAAATATCTAATTTAATTTTACTATCATTATTTCTTAATGAGGCAACATAATTCTTAGAATTTTTTTTAACTACATATGTCAAATCAAATCCAGATTGATTAATTGTAGTTGAAACTTTTTTAATATTTCTTTTTTTTATTAAAATAATTTTTTTTCCTAAATTATAAAAATTACTGAAATCATTAATTGTTTTTTTTGTATCTTTTATTTTTCCTGTAGGAATTAATTTTGTATCTACTTCTAAAAATTTTAAAGAATTAATTTTTAAATCATGATTAAAAATATTTTGTTTTTTATTCAAGTTTAAATTCCAATAGCTATGATTAGTTAAATTTACGTGGGTATATTCATCTGAAAAATAATCATATTTAATAATTAAATTTTTTTTTAAAAGTTGATAACTGCACCATACATTTAAATTACCTGGGAATCCTTGATCTAAGTGTAACGATTTTAAAAAATATGTAATCTTATTTTTAGAATGATTTATCTTTTTCCAAATGAAACTATTAAACCCCTTTTTCCCTCCATGGAGTGTGGTTTTACCTTCATTATTTGATAAATAGAATTTTTTTTTATTAATTAAAAAATTTGAATTAGATATTCGCCCTGCATATCTACCACAAGTAGATCCTACATAAAAATTTTTATACTTATATTTATTAATAGAGCCTAAATTTAAAATTAAATTAAGTTTTTTTTGTTTATGAAATATTTCAAAAAGAGTTGCGCCAATATTTATTGTTTTTATTCTTAAGTATTTATTTTCTATTATAGAACTCTGTATTTTCACAGAGACTATTATAACCAACCTTTATCAACAACATAAGATTGATTTGTACAACCCGATGATTGTTCTGAAGAAAAAAATAAAACAGCTTGTGCAATTTCTGCAGGCATTAATTTTTCTTTTAAACACTGTCTTCTCATTAATTCTTTTTCTGATTCCTCATTCAGCCATAAATCAATTTGTCTTTGGGTCATTACCCAACCTGGAACTACTGAGTTAACCCTAATATTAAACTCTCCTAAATCTCTTGCAAAAGACCTCGTAAGACCGACAACGCCTGATTTAGCGGCAGTGTAGGCTGCCATGCCTCCCTGTCCTACCATCCAAGAAGTAGAACCCATATTAATAATAACACCACCACCGTTTTCTATCATTGATTTTTTTACAGATTGAACAGTGAAAAAAAAATGTCTTAAATTTACATTTATTCTCTCATTCCAATATTCTTCTGTAACATCATCTAATTTATGTCGTGTGTCATTTGCCGCATTATTAATTAAAATATCAATAGTTCCTAATTCTTTAATAACATCAGCAATAGTTTTTTGAAGTTGTTTAATATTTAAAAGATCGCATTTAATAAAAGTTGGTAAGGAATAATTTTTTTTTTTTATATTTTGAATTAATTTTTTAGATTCTTCTTCATTAATATCTATAAAAGCTACCTTTGCTCCTTGTTCACAAAAATGTTCAACAATTGAAGCTCCTATGCCAGAGCCACCGCCTGTTATAAAGACAATTTTATTTACTAAATCAAAATACTTAACTTTCATTTATAATCTTTGTTCTGTTTCCTTATCAAATATCGAAACCTGGTCTATGTCAAAGAATAAATTAAATTCTTTGTTCATTGGAATGTTAACTGATGAATTAAATTTTCCAAGTAACTCTTGTCCGAAATAATTAAAAGTAATAATTTGTTCATGGCCAATATATTCATTTAAAATAGTCTTTAATTTTATTTCATATTCATTTTTATTTGTTTTAGACAAATAAATATGTTCAGGTCTAATTCCAAATAAAACTTCTTGGTTGTTTCTAATATTTTTATTTATAAAATTATAAAAACTTACTGGAATTTTAGTTGTAGATTGTGAATTTTGACATTCAAAAGAATAATTATTGCCTTCTTTAATTAATCGACCTTTAAGTAAATTCATTGATGGAGATCCAATAAAATCTGCAACAAATATATTTTGAGGTCTTTTATAAATTATCTCTGGTTTATCACACTGCTGAATTACACCATGGTTCATAATTGCAATACTTGAGCCTAAGCTCATAGCTTCTGTCTGATCGTGCGTTACATATACAATTGTTGATTTTAACTTTTGATGCAATTTTTTTATTTCACGTCGCATCTCCACTCTTAATTTGGCGTCAAGATTTGATAAAGGCTCATCAAAAAGAAAAACTTTAGGATTTCTAACCAAAGCTCTCCCCATGGCCACTCTTTGTCTTTGACCTCCGGAAAGTTGTGATGGTTTTCTCTCTAATAGCTGTTCTATTTGTAATAAATTAGCTACATTTTTTAACGCCTCTTCAATTTTTTCTTTTGATATTTTTCTTTGTTCCAGTCCAAATGTTACGTTTTTTCTAACTGTCATGGCTGGATAAAGTGCGTAGGATTGAAATACTAAAGCTATATCTCGATCACTTGGCTCCATGTCGTTGACTTTATAATTATCGATAAGAATTTCCCCGCTATTAGCAGTTTCAAGTCCAGCAATAGTATTGAGTAAAGTTGATTTTCCACAGCCTGAAGGACCTAGTAAAACTAAAAAATCTCCATCTCCGATATCTAAATTAATCCCTTTTAATACTTCAGTTTTTCCAAAATTTTTATTAATATCATTTATTTTCAAAGTAGCCATTTTATCCTTTCACAGACCCAGCTGTTAATCCTCTAATGAAATATTTACCAGCTAGCACATAAACAATTAAAGTAGGCAACCCTGCTATAATTGCAGCAGCCATATCTACATTATATCTCTTAACGCTTGTACTAGTTAAAACCATGTTATTTAACGCAACTTGAATAGGAGCTGCTTCTCCAAAAGAAAAAGTTGCACCAAATAAAAAATCATTCCAAATCTGAGTGAACTGCCAAATTACAGTTACAACTAAAATTGGAAGAGAAATAGGAAGTAGAATTTTAAAAAATATAGTAAAAAATCCAGCCCCATCAATTCGAGCAGCTCTAATTATTTCATCTGAAATTGAAACATAATAATTTCTACAAAAAAGTGTAGTAAAACATAATCCGTAAATTACATGAACAACTATTAATCCAGTTATTGAATTTGACAAACCTATAAGACCAAGTGTTCTAGCCATTGGTAACAAAATTGCTTGGTAAGGTATAAAAGTTCCAAATAAAAAAAATAAAAAAATTAAATTATCGTATTTGAATCTCCATTTTGTTAATGCATAACCATTTAAAGCACCAAATATTGTAGAAATAATTACTGCTGGAACGACCATTTTCATCGAATTCCAAAAATAATTTTTTAAAAAAACGTTACCAGCATCCATCTTTAGTCCAGAGGTTTCATTAAAAGTTTGTCCTTGCCATGCAATAATCCATGCCTCCAAATTCAAAGTATTAGGTAATGAAAATAAATTACCTTGTCTTATTTCTTCCATGGATTTAAATGAAGTTACAAACATAACATAAAGCGGCGAAATATAATAGATTGCAAAAATTCCTAAGATTATAAATAAAATCCATCTATAAAACATTTTTTTGATTTTAGAAGATCTTTCAATATCACTTAAATTTAAATTATCTTTTTCCATCTTCTCTCCTTAGTTCAGAATATAAATAGGGAATGATAATAGCAGCGACGGTTAAAAACATCATCATTGCACTAGAAGAAGCGAGTGCGATTTCGCTTCTGTTAAAAGCGTATTGGGTCATGAATACAGCTGGCATATCAGATGAAGTTCCTGGACCTCCAGAAGTTAAGGCTATGATTAAGTCGTAACTTTTTATGGATAAATGAACCAATATTACTACAGCGCTCATAAAAACGGGTCTCATCATTGGTAAAATAATTTTCGAGTAAATGGAAAACAAACCTGCTCCATCTATTTTAGCTGCTTTTAAAATTTCATCATCTATTGATCTTAGACCTGCTAAGAAAATAGCCATGATAAATCCTGAAGATTGCCAAACACCAGCAATAACAATACAATAAATAGACATGCCAGGTGTTACAAGCCAATCAAACGTAAAATTCTCAAATCCTATATCTACAAAAAACTTCTCGATGCCCAATGTTGGGTTCATGACCCATTTCCAAGCAGTTCCGGTAACAATAAAAGATAAAGCCATTGGATAGAGATAAATAGTTCTTAAAAATCCCTCGGCCCTAATTTTTTGATCTAGTAAAATTGCTAAAACAATACCAATAGCAATACAAAAAATTAAAAATAAAATTGTATAAATAGCTAGATTAGTAACAGCAGTATGCCATCTATCCAAACTCCATAGCCTTACATACTGTCCGAATCCCCAAAAATCATACTTAGGTAAAATTTTTGATTTAGTGAAGGAGATATAAGTTGTCCATAAAATAAAGCCATAAAC
>SXGT01554641.1_pt1 | contig 28236 bp, 33 predicted proteins | sample 3176221 | NCBI WGS metagenome assembly SXGT01 (sample SAMN11356862, study PRJNA531348) | freshwater metagenome | isolation source: freshwater sample F1-120 | place: China: Fuxian Lake, Yuxi | collected 2017-12-25 | reverse complement strand
ATCACCAATATTCTTCCTGCCGCCAGCACAACGTTTCCAAACTAAGACGCCTTCATCTGTGATAGACCAAGATGATTGAATATAAGCGAGTTCCTCTTGGCTACGTATTTTCATAACACCGCCCATCGTGCGCTGCCACTGAGCGTGATGACCACACCCCCCGACAGGGTGACCGGTCCCACCGACATCCCGTTCTCGGTTGCGGCGATGGTATAGCTCGTGCCGACGGTGGCGTTATTGATCACAATCCCGTTCCCCGCGTTCAGTACCTTGGATTGTAGCTCACCCGTACTGGGTTTGTACAGCAAATTGGCGTTGCTCGTGTAGACGGTCGCCGCCGTCCCAGAGGTGGCCCCTGCGAATAACGGATAGCGATTACTACTCGTCGCGGTATCGTTGCTGATCGTGGACCCACCGACACTCGCCCAGGCGGTCCCGTTGTAGCCCTCAAACTCGGTGCTGGTGCTGTTAAACCGCAGGTAGCCTGCGCTCGGTGACCCGTCACGTTGGCCTGTCGTGCCAGCGGGGAGGACGGCAGACCCGGTGCTACCCGTCTTGGCCACCACCGTGGCCGAGGAGATCGTCAGATCGGCCCAGGAGGAGCCATTGTAAATCCGTGAGATATTCGAGGTCGTATTGAAGTACCAATCGCCAGCAGTCAGGGCGCCGCCATCGTTATCGAGGGCCGGGTCCGACGCCTTCGGACCGAGGTAGGTGTCGGTAAACTCATCGAGAGCGGCTTCTGCCGCCGCTTGGGCAGAGAGGGCTGAGGCCGCTGACCCCGCTGCCGCATTCGCACTACTCACCGCACCGGCTGCGGAGGTGGCCGCCGCCGAGGCCGAGGTGGCCGCATTGGTCGCGGAGGTGGCCGCGGCGGAGGCTTGGGCCGGGGCGGCAATGATCGCCGCAATATTCGTGGCGCAGGTGTTGACGGCGGTGATGCTGCCCGCCACGGTGGTCACATTGGCACTAATACCGGCCACAGTGGTGACATTCGCACTAATACCGGCCACAGTGGTGACATTCGCCCCGATTCCGCCCACGATATTGACGTTCGCAATATTGCTACCGACGCTATTGACATTCGCGATATCCACGGCGACGGTATTGATCTCTGAGGTAGGCTCCAAGAGGTCAGACCCGACCGCATTCACATTGGCGATGCTCGCCCCGGTCGCATTCACATTGGCGATATTCGTCGCCACCGTATTGACATTCGTGATAGAGCCAGCCACGGTGTTGACGTTCGCCACCGACCCCGCCACCGTATTCACGTTGGCGATACTGCCGCCCACATTATTGACGTTCGAGATCGACCCGGCCACGGTATTGATATTCGCCGCGTTCCCGGCGACGGCGGTCACATTCGCGGCAATCCCCGCGACCGTCGTGACGTTCGCCGCAATCCCCGCCACCGTGGCGAGATCCGCGACATAATTCTGCGTGGTCACTCCGACATCGCCTGCGGCATCAAAGGTCAGGAGACGCAAGGCCCTGTTCGCCGCCGTAGGGAGGGCGCTAATACTCGTCACATCGCTGACCGGCTGCCGCACCACACGGGCCGTCGTGTCATCAAACTGTTGGGCCGCCATGATGGCGAGATCGAAGTTCTTTTCCGTGGTCGCCGCGGGGAAGGCCCCCGCCACCGCATACACCGAGAGCTGCGTCAATGGCACCACACGGAGCATGAGGATGACCACCCCGTTCGCCGGCGCCACCGTGAAGGTCACACTCGTCGAGGTCCCTGGCACCCCACCCACGGTATAGCCCGTTGTTTGGAGCGTGGCGTCCTTATAGACCTGCAAGTGCGAGGCGTCGTAGAGGAGCTTATTGTAGTTAAAGACCGTCGTGGTCCCGTTGCCGGTCGCCGTAACGCGGTTACTCGTTGATGTGAGGGCCATTGGCTACTCCTTGTGGAAGATGATAGGGACGCTCTGCCGCCACACTCGCGAGCGACGGTCCAGCCTTCTGGATACTCGCACCGCGCACAGGAGGCGCGGACTCCGGCATGAGGTAACTCATAGGGTCAACCCGGTCCTTGCCTTTGTGCATCTGAAAGGATAAGATGTCGTTGCCGCCACGGTTAATACTCCCTAACACATCCCCACTCCTGACCATACGCCCCACCTGCGGAAGAGTCAAGGTTTCACTGCTGTACGAGGTGGAGACGCCGTCGGCATGTTCGACAATGATCGTCGGGCCGATGCGCTTCAAGACATCGGCATACACAACCTTCCCAGGGAGCGCGGCGCGGACCGCGTGATCCTTCGTGGCATGAATCTGAATATCGTGATAGGTAACGGTCGTGGGCCAGTGTGCGTGGCGCTGTGGGCCGTATCGTCGCACAGTCGTGCCGTCGAGTGGCCATACGGCACCGCCAGAGAGTGGCTCGTCGCGCTGACTGGACGAGACCTCCTCCGGCTCGTCCATCGGGGGGAGTGGCGCCGCATCCTCCGTAGCAGGGGGAGCCGGCGCGATAGACGAGACCTTCTTCGACGCCTCCAGCGATTCCCGCATGAGCTTGAGCGTCGTATTCCCCGCGACGGCCATCTGGCCAATGGCGTATGCCAACCGTTCAGAGGCCTCTCGCTGTTCATCCGGCGGAATCGACGGATTCTTCACCATAAGACGAATCACACCCCACATCTCGTTCATTGACTTTTCAAGCTCGTCCACGTGCCCAATATCAGCGAGGTGGCGGTCGATGAACGCGGCAGCACCAGGGTCCCCGGTCTTCGCCAGCATGATCGCCGTGTCCCAGTAGCGACGCCCAACCCGCGACGCTTGGTAAAAATCCTCGACCGCTTGGTCAATCCCTGAGTGCCGTGAGAAAAACGCCTTCAAGAGAGGCAGTTCCGTCATCCGACTCGCGGGAGTGGGCGGATCAGGCAAGAGGCCTTGGCGTCGCAACCCGGCGTCGGCCAGGTCTCGCAACAAGACCCCAAGCCCTCCGCCCCACGACCGCAGATAATTGTCAATCAAGAGCGGGGTCGTTAAGGCTGTCGCGATACCGCCGACGATCGGGGTCCCCTTGAGCGACGCCTCCCTGACGCCTGGGACTGCCGCAATATACCGCGCAATGGCCTTCGTGGTTTCTGTGGTACTGTCCGTGTGTTGATACTCTGGCAAAAACTTCTCAGCATACGACGGGATAATCGGGCGGCCTGAGAGGAGGTTCTTATTCGACTCCTGCTCCACCATCGGGACGGCAACCGTGGGGAGGATATTCGTCGTCACGAGCTGAAGCATGGCGTCATCAAGGTGCTTCAGGGCATCAGGATTCTCAGTGTAGTAGCGGTCGAGCAGTGCTTGCGGCGCATACGAAAAGAGTACACCAAACTCAGGGTGCATCGGGATGCGGAAAATGGCGCCGTTCACACGGACAGGCGCGAAGAGCGCCTTCTCAATCGTGGAGAGTTGCTGGATCTCTTCGTCGTCACGATTGGCCCACCAGAGTAAGAGAGAGGGGATCGTCACAAACGCCAGCGCTCGCGTGGTCACGCCAACAGGGTCCTCATGTAGCGCCCGCATGAATCGATCTATGCCTTGGACGCCAGGATTCAAGAAGGCAGCCGAACGTGACCAATTCTGCGTGTCCCGTCCGTGTACGGCAAAATCCACCGTGGCTTCCCGTGCCATGAAACTGAGCGCCTGAATCTGCGCCTTGGTTTTGGCTACTTGGAGTTCGCTCTTCACGGTGCCGAGTCGCGTGGAGTTTTCCAGAAATTCAGAGGTCAGCCGCAGCAGTTCCAGGGGGGAGGTAACGGCGTTCCAGGCTTTCTTCAGGAGGCCCGCCTCAAGATTCGCGTCGATGAACTGTCCATGCACGAAATCTCGGTCGATGGCCACCCAAGTCGCATTAGCGCCGCCCCCCTTCATCCATCGGTGGAAGGCCTCGTCTTTCGTCGCTAAGGAATAGGCCCCGCTGATCGTTTTGAGGGGGGTCCCTCCTGAATACACGAACGAGGAGAGTGCGTCACGAATGACGTTCTTGACCATATACGCGGGAGACAGCGTCACGCCTGCACGGAGGAGTGAAGCGGGCGCATGGAGTACCATCCGAGCCAGCACGGTCGTACTCGTGCGGTCGAGGTCCTCAAACGCTTCGGCAACCTTCGGGTCAACACGATACACGGACCGCTGGCCGTCGATAAAGACCGCGATCTCATCCGTGCGAAGTGGGACTTGCTTCGCCCGGTAGATGCGTGCCGCTTTTTCTCCTACCTCAGTCGTCTCGCCCGTGATTTGTTCGGTTTCATGTTCCGTGAGGTGAATCCGCTCGGTGTCCTTCTGTATCTTAGTGGCATACTTGGGGCCAAGGGCGACAAATGCTCGCCGCGCCGCATTCTCGTTCACAATGGTCAAAATCCGCTCAGTGTCCTTGAAATCGGAGACAATCGGGTCACGGATCGCCTCCACGCTCCCCGCAATCCGGTGGATCGGGTTATAGAGATCAGCCGCAGAGCCTTTGACGGAACCAGGGGCCTCTTCCCCAAAGAAGCGATAGAACGGCACGTAGGCCCGATTCGCGGACTTCATCGCCGCCGCCTCGCTCCGTTTAATGATCCCGCCATCCACCAGGAATTTCAGTTGGGCATCCTTAAACGTGAGCCGTTCCTGGGCGACGGCCTCAAACTGTGCAGCCCCCTCCTGGACTACGGCCCGCGCCGCATCGATATCGAACGCCGTCTGGATCCCTCTAGCGTGGAGTTCGAGTGCGTGCCTGCTGATAATATAGGCGGAGAATTGATGCAGGTTCGACTCGACCGGCTTTAAAATCTCTTCGTACCCTCGCGTCACGGTCTCTAGGGTGTTAAAATCGTACATCCCCGACCGAATCACTTCTTGCATTTGCCCATGAATCCCGCGGGTCAGCCGCTTCAGCATATAGGCGTTATCCGGTGCCGGGTCTACACCCTGCTCAATAGACGCGACCGCCCGCTTGATCGGGTCGAGATTGTCAAGCAGTGCGGTCCTCACGTCCGCAAACGATGTGGAGGGCTTCGCAGGATCCTCGAATTCGACCTTGGAGAGAATCTTCGCCTCTGCCGCGCTGACCGGTGTGGCTGGCGGTGGGACCACGGGGGGTGCAGGTGGTGGCTTCGGGGGGACGCCTCCGCCATAGATACGAGGCACGGTAATATTAGTAGACCGCACATCGGCGGCGACGCTCGGCACCGACTCGACATCCGCAACCACTTGTTTCGGCGTGATACCGGTCGCGGCGTAGATTTGCCCGACTTTCCCCGTGGCCACCTGCACACCCTTCATCGTGAACTTCATGCCACCCAATAAGATGGAGGCATCAATAAAGTCATCCACGGAGGGGATCTCCCCTTCGAGTCCTTTCCCGACCGCCACCATCGTTGGCACTTCTGCGGCGACCACAAGGGCCTCTCGTGCGGCAGGAGAGAGGATCGACGGAGCGGCGAGGCGAGCGCCTAGTCCGGCGGCACCTGTGGCGAACCCCGTCACCCACCCCTTGACGGCCTCCGTAAGTGCATGGCTGGCCCGTGAGAGAAAATCTTCCTTACTCGCGACCTCGCCCCGGTCGAGCTTATCGATCAGGATCGCACGGAGACCTTGCGGGAGCGCCATCGCCCCTGCAGTCCCCGTGAGTGGAGAGAGCGGGCCGCCGCCAGCCAGGAACCCGGCGGCTATCGCAGGAATATCCCCGACGACCCCACCGACCGAACTAGCGAGGCGCTCAGGCCGACCGGCGTCAGCGTCTAGCGTATGCGTCGGTCGCCCGTGAAGGAGGAGTCCTGCGGACGAGCCTTCCCATCCAGCCTTGAACGCACCCATCATGTCAGTGGCATGGCGTGGCTTCTCGGCGGCCCACTCATTCAGATTCCGCGTAAAATGGTCGTGGAGCGGCGCATCATTGAACGGATGACGCCCAAAATCCGCTTCGACCTCCTCAGGGGTGAACCCGGCATCCGTGAGGCGTTTGTGATGCTGGATTGCCCAGGCCTCAACCTCCTCCTTCGTGAACCCTGCTTCACGCAACTGGCCCATTGTATCGGTCGCCGCCATCTTACGGTAACTCCACGAAGTTTTTCGGCTTCTTTGGTTTCGCGGGCGCGGGAGGCTTTGTCCGTTCTAAAAACTCGTCAATCGTTTCCTTCGTGCCATCCGCGTGCGTCTGCCTCATCGTATGCTGCGCCTTAGACGGAGGAGGGGGGACCGTAGATCGGTCTGAGGGCTGAAGATTACTTCGAACAGCCAGAGTTTGCTCCTTGAGGTCCCGCTTGAACAGAGGGAGTTGCCGTCCTAGATAGTTTTTGCTGTTGGGGTCAAGCAGATCAAAGGGGTCGCGGTTCTCCCTGACCGCCTTATCCAACTCATCCCGCACCATTCGGCCAAATTCATAAAACCTAATATCGCCATCATGGTCAAGCTTGCCAAGCATCGTACCTGTGATGGAGGACTTGAGGCCTTCAAGAAATTTGTCCCGCTCCTGGAGAAGCCGAAGCCCGACAGCCGTTTTGCCGGTATCCATATCTCCAAGCAGGGTCCGCATATCGCCGACCGTCAATTTCCACTTCTTGACGGCGTCGTAGATCTCCCCTGGATTTGAGAGCCGATTAGGCTCCCCAAATGGGAGTGCCACACGAAGCGTGAGGTCGCGCAACGTGGCCTGGTCAGAGTGTTCCGTCTCGCGCTGCGTCTGCGCCACCAGTAACCCCATGATCCGCTCTCCGGACGATACGCCTAAGGTTCCGTTCTGGACCGCTGTTTGGACCTCCGCGTAGCTGAGTGGCGGCTCATTGACATCATCGTGGTGTGCGAGAAGTTTCGCCACCATCTCCCGCTCTGTTTTCTCTGAGGTGGCTGCCTTACGCCGCTCGAAATCTGTGCGGGTTTGCTCGGACTGTACATGGTTAAACGTCATCGCGGATGTGGCCTTACTCGTAAAGGCGGCACGATCTGCCGCCGTCACGGATACCGGATTCACGCCATGCTCTGTCAGCCAGCGGTCAACCGTCCCTTGCCGCGTGGCCGCCATGTAGCCCACAGGGTCCACCTCGATTGCGCTTCCAGCTCGCAGCGTCGCGACGTCTGATTTGCTCTTGGCCCACATCGCATCCCCTTCGGCGGGTGTGACGGCGTGTAGGAGGACCATCCCGTTGATCGTCTCATGCGCTCGCAAGAGGAGGGTGTCTTGCTCTGGCAGTGAACCGGTCCGTGCGGCGGATTGGACGAGGCTCTCAACCGCCGAAACGCCCTTCGTGTGATACCACGGCATCCAATCCTTGTTGGACTTCTCTTGGTAATGTGAGAGATGGTTATTCACCGACGTTTCGACATGGGGAAAGACAAACTTCTTCAAGCGTGGACGGGCAGCCAAACTCGGATCGTTCTCCACCTCCTGCTTCATCTGATTGGCGGCAAGGCTAAATTCACGATTCAAGTCACGGGGGTTGATCGAAGGGTCCGCCACACGGCGATCAGCGAGTTCTTGCTCTTTGGCGAGCAATCGCCGTGAGAGATCGCCCACAATCAGACCAGCTTGCGCCACATCCTCCGCTTGCTGTTGCTGGAGTTCGTAGTTGGCGAGGACCAGTATCCCTGACGCCGCCGCGGAGAGGCCTTGTGTGACCGCGCCACCTCCGACGATAGCCGGATTCGCAGGCGCCAGTCCGCTCGATTCAGGCCCGACACCACGAGACTGATATTGGGGGACTTCCATTAGACTAATCCTTGCATTTGAGGTGCATACTGCGTGTAGCCCAATGCCGGCATCTTACTTCTCGCATACATCGCCCCCGTATTCAAGACCCCGCCAATAGCCGCCTGTGGGATCAGCGTTCCTGCTTGGAACCGCGAGAGGTCCGCCTGTCGCTGCTGGCCCCGCGCCTGCAATTGCCCCTCTAGGAGTGCGAAGGAGGTATCCCTGTCAAAATTCGCCGTCGCATCGTCAATGAGATCAAGGACACTCCCCCCTTGGGCCAGTCCAGCCTTGCCGTACCCCGCCTTCTGCTTGCCGACGATGAGATACTTTCCCCTCTGCAACTGTCGCGCCTGTTCGGCGGCGCGGGCTTGGACATGGGGAATATTCTGCTCGGCAATCGCCGCGTTTTGTTGCAGGATTTTTGCCTGCTCACTCGCCTGATAGACGCCATACGCCCCACTCAGCCCTTGGAGTCCGACGGCGGCCTGCGCTGCACCACCCATTTAGTGCCTCACTTTCGCAAAGAGAAGAAGATCCGTTTTCGTTGGCGTCGCCGCTTCCAGGACGGCCTCCTGTCGCATCCCCATCCGTCGAGCCAGGCGCACCCCCGGCAGATATTCCACAAGACAGTAGGCTTGAATCCGGTGCGCCTGCGTCAACTTGGCTCCGAGCTGGAGCGACCGACGGAGCGCCGCCATAAAGGCCCATGGTGCCGTCGGCAGATGCTGGAGGACTAGCCAGGCTTCATAGACCCCTGGCCAGAGTGGGAGCAGGCCGGCACTGCCTAAGTAGCGCCCCTCCTCGCAGAAGGAGACCGAGAGATCGAGCCGCGCCATCCGGGCCGCACTCTTGGCGTCAAACCACCCGGCAGGGGACCCCGTCTCGACCCAGTCGAGATCGCCGAGCTGATACAGCCGAGCCTGCATGCCCGTCTCAGTCTGCAACATCGAGTTCTCCTGAGTAGCCTAACACAGTCGCAGGGAGGGGGAGCGTCTGCTCCACCGTAATCGTCGCCTCGCGTGACCACCCAAGATTCGCAATCTGCTTCGCCCCTGTAAACGTCGGTTCGACGAAGTCCATCGGATCGGCTGGTGTCCGATATTGGACCTGAATTTTGCCATTAATCGTCAAGCCGAGTGTATTTTCGAGTTCAACCGCCAACGACGCCCAATGCTTCCTCTTGTACCGCGCCGATCCGGCGGTATCGCGGATGGCCGGTTCCAATGTGGTGAGACTCGGATTCGGCGTAATCGGGAGGCCGACATGAATCTCTTCTGCCGCAGGGCCAATCGAGGTCCCATAGGCGAGATTCACTTGCCCGCGCACCACCGTCTGGGAGTCATACACCGCCCCATCCCCCACGACCCGCACCACTTGCCCATTGAGGTGATCGAGACCCGTCACGCTCGATATAGCAGATCCGCTATAATTTAACGCACTGTGGACCGACACCGCCGTATCCTGCATTTCGATATAGTGCTTATCGATCCCACCAATCGTGCGCTTCATCACGAACCAGGCTTGGTCACTGAGCCGATCCACGCTCGGAATCACCGTCACCCACTTATATTGCCCGGCTGCCGCCGACGACCCCATGAGCGCCCACGCCCGCACCTTCTCGCTGACATAATTACAGAACGCCAGGAGCGACCCATCAGACCGAATAATCCAGATCGTGCGATCAGGCTTATTCTGATAAGCCATCGTGGTGATCGACAAGGGCGCACGAAGGAAGTGGTCAGCCACGAGGGAGAGTTCATCGGTGAGGAGGGTCTGCTCGGCATCGCTCCACACGAGTTCACGCAGTTCGCGCCCGCTACGCTGCACGAAGATGACGCGGCCCCCAATCCGTACCGGCTGAATGCTCTTCGACCCTTCCGTCGTGCCAGAGCGGACGAGGGGTGGCGTCGCTGCGCTCACCGCTTCAAACCCGCTACCTACGAGGGTAAATTCCTCGCCGGTCGTGCCGACGTAGAGCTGTTGGGCGCCGGAGAGCCATTGAATCGTATTGACCTTGTTCGAGCCGAGTTGATACGTCAGCCCATCGTCTTGCGCGACGGTGCCACTCGTCGCAGACGGAGACATATCCTCATAGCTGCCGGTCGTGGACAGCCAGGTCCGTTGCGGGTCGCGTGCGCTGGCGCCAAAGCAGAGGCGTTGCTCGAAGATGGTGACACATGATGGGAAGGAATTCGTCCCACCCCAGGCGCCTAACCGCCAGAGCGTCTTGGCGCTGGCATTCGACAGCGAGAGAATGACCTCAACTGTGACGGAGGTCGTGCTGGCTCGTGCCGTGATCCGGCAATAGCCCCAGAGTGAGCCTTCCTTCATGCGAATGAGTCGCCCAATATCCGTCGTCTGAAATCCAGTATTATTATTAATCCCCGTCACGGACGAGGCCGTAACCGTAATGCCTGCGCCAGGCCCGGAGGCGCTTGGCGTGAGGGTTGTAGATGTCGTGTTCTCATCCATGTACGGGCCATCGATGAAGTCAATCGTGGCCAGCGTCCAAGAGGTATGCGCGGTACGAGTGAGCTTACGTGGGGCATAGGTGCCATGCACGAGATAGAGCGTATCCGCAGACTGAGCGAACTTAATATCCGGGATGTCGGCCAGGACATAGGGGGTCGTAATCTCATACGGACGCGACCAGGTCCCCCCACTCGTGTAGATATGCACGAAGGCCGAGGCCTGGAGATCGACGATACTGCCGGCAATATTCGTGACAATCCATTCCCCGTTCGCCTCGTCCGTTCCCACCACGCCCGTGATGGCGATATGGTTTCCCGTCGAGAGGCCATGCGGGGCGGTCATCGTGACGCGAATCAACCCGGCGCCATTGTTAGCCATCGTCGAGATGCTGCCGGAGAGGTCGGTAATCCGTGCGCCGTCCCGATAGAACCGGAAGTAGAGATCGCCCGCCTCAATGGCGTAAGCTTGTGTCGTGCTGAATTCAAACGGGAGAAGATACGCGAGCGCCGCATTCTTGGTTTGAGCAATCCATCGCTGCCCATACTGCGTAATCACGCCACCCGTCGGGAGGGGGATGAAGTTGCGACAGGTCCGCAGCCCGTTCGCATAGCGGTCATAATCCTCGCGCAAGGTGAGGCGGGGCGAGAGTTCACCGGAGTTGAGCGCATTCTTAACAACCCGCGTGACGGCCATCTAGAGCCACTCTCCATCAGTCAACTGGTTAGCGGAGACGATATTCCCGTTCACCCGCGCAAAGCCAATCGGGCTATCGTTGTTACGGGCTTCCCATCCTTCTTGTCCGTCCGTCGTGCGGGCTTCCTGCAATTCCCGCTGGTAGAGCGCCCAATAATCTTGCGTATTCCCGCGTCGAGCCGTCAGCCCCATGCAGAGGGCCGCGTCCAGGCGGTATTGGAGTGCGCTGGCGAAGTTCACGCTAAACACCGCCGGGTCCGTAATCCGATAAATCACCGCGCACCGCATCGGTGCGGTGGCGTCCGTCAAGATATAGCCGTTCTCGACCACAAACGGCGTTCCTTTCGGCTCCACGTAGAGGACACGCAAGGAGTCCGCCGGCAGCAGATAGGCCGTCGTCCATTCATCGGTCTCCAGGGTTACGACCGCCGCCGCGAGCGAGAGCCGCTTCGTGGCGAAATTCCACGGATGCGCCGCCAACACACGATCCCGCGTGATGGCATAAATCGCATTGACGGCTCGCGCCTGGTCGCTGTCATCGAGAAACGATTGAATCGTCTCGTGGCCGAGATCAATGAGTGCGGCATTGGCAATATCCACATCAGAGAGACTCATGCGCCCTTCCTTATCGTCTTGCCATACATGGCATGCAGTTGGACTCTCGCCTGGTCGAGCCGCCGTTCAATCCGGCGAGACTCGTCGTCGTGTCCTTGCTCAATCGCCCGTCCGAAATCCTTCGTCAACTGCGTAATGGTGGCACACAAGCGGCCTCGTCCCGCCCTGTCTGGCAGGGCGGGATCAAGGACAGCTCGTGGCTCTGGAGAGAGGCCTAATTCCATGACTAGTCCGTCATGTATTCCATGTGGCCATAGCAGGTCGCGGCGGTCCATGCGGCGGCTGCGTTCGTCGCAATGATCGTCTCTTCGGCAGAGGTTTCCGACCCATAGTTCTCGGTGGCGTTCTTCGCCATCTCCGTGTAGGTCGTCACGTTCTGCGTGGCCGCCACGAAGTACTTACCCGTGGTACCAGAGACGCCGACCGCCACCGTCGCGGTGGCACCCTGGGCCACCGTGAACTGGAGCCGTCCACCCAAGACGCGAGCGCCCTTCGGCAGCTTCGTCAAGGTCATCGTGTCGCCAGACCCCGTTGGCACGGTGCAGCTAAAGTACGCCTTCCGCACCCGTCCGCCCGTGGCGTTCGAGGTATCGCGATAGGCTGCCATGTTGGTGATCTGTGTGGAATTATTATTGGCCATGATAACTGCTTTCTGCGCCTAGCTTTTCGCTTTTATGGCGCGTTGTGGGACGGCGGGAACACCGCCGCCCCGTGAGGTGAACTTACAGGCTGGCGTCAATCCGCAGCCGGTACACGCCCGCACCTTGAACGCGAGTCGCGCCCATCGTCATGCAGGCATAGGTCTGGATCGCATAGTCCTTGTCAGCACGTTCGCTGAGGCGGGCCATGATCTCCTTATTGAAGGCCGCGCCCATCGCGTCCTTCTGCCAGGCGAAGCAATAGTAGTCATTGCCCGCTGCCTGGGGCAGCAACGTGGACATAATCCACTTGAAGCCAATCCAGGTATCCAATTCGCCACGCACCAACGCCTTCACCGTATTATAGTCGCTTGACGCGGCCAACGGCGCAGACGAGGCACCCAACAACTGGGTCACCAAGGCGGGCTTATAGACAATGAAGCGCTCTTCGGGCGTCACGTCGCCATCATCCAAGGCCTTCTTAATGGCCAGGATCTGGGCGGTCGTCGCCACACCCGCGCTGACATCGACATCGCCACCGGCTTCTGACGCGAAGGTCACGGCGGAGGCGCCAGATTCACCCGCTGCGGCATCCGCCGCGAAGGCCGTGATGTACGCCCGGTCCATTGCCCGGTTCAGGGCGCTGGCGGCAGCAATCGCGTACTCGCTGTTGGGATCGATGAGCATACGGATTTTGTCCTGCTGATCGACGAGGGCGTTCCAGACCTTATCGGTCGGGACCACCATACGCCGGGAGTGCGCAGGATCGAGCAACACCGTATCGGCATGGCGAGCGGTCTTATCGACCGCTTCTTCCAACCCGAGGCGCTCGAAAAAATGGGCCTTGCCCTGGAGGGTCTCTTCGCGGAACGTGCCGCGCAGCTTGGCCTTGCCCGCCTGTTGATACAGGTGGGTGACGTTCGCCTTAAACTGTAATGTCCGTGCTTGTTCAACTGAATCATACGCTGCCATAATACCTACCTCCGTGTAAGAATGATCTGCATACCACAAGAACCTTGCGGCAGATTATCCTCATCGAGGGTCTGGCCTTGCCCGTATCGTGGGCCTCCCGCCTCGTCTGTCCGAGGTGTCGCACGGGCCTGACGGCTTATCGTGCGGTCGTTAATTCCAGTAACGCTTGGCGCAAGCTCTTTGCCCGCTCCACCGCGGCGTCATGGTTGGGGTCATTGGACTTCCAGTACGGGCTGCTGGCGTCTTGCATGATCTTATCCAGTTCAGACTGGAGACCCGCCACGCCACCATCCTGTCCCATCCCTTCCCGTCCCCCGACAATCAAGCCCTCCTCCATGAGGGACCGGCCAATCTTCGCCATCGCCTTCACGAAGGCGGGATTATTCGCCACACCCGTCTCATTCAGGGTCTTCATCGTCGGCTCATCGAAGTACGTCATCGCCGTGCGACGCGAGAGGCCGAGCATCTCATTCGAGGCCGCGCCCCAATCCTTTTGCAAGGTCTCCATGCACGTATTATACGCCTGATTCTGGTCAATCGCACGGGCGCTCTGCTGTTGCAGGTCATACGCCACGAGTCCTTCGGCTTGCGACTGCGTCAGACCGAGCTTATGAGCGACCGACTTAAACCCTTCGGCTCGGGTCGCGTCCCACGCCACGCCCGAATCCGCCGCGGGGGCATTGATCTTGTACCCGTCTGGCGCATCAGGCCGTCCAAGCTGCTTGTAGATGTTCGCGAGCTTCGCCTCACGGTCGGCGGGCGCATCCTTCTCATTGGGGAGGCGAATCGACCCTCCAATGAGTCGCTGCGACTCGACGAGGCTTTCGGCCACCGCCGAGATATCTTTCCCTTTGAAGTTCTGCAACGTCGGATTCGCCCGTAACCCATCGGGTAACGCGTCGAACCATGACGCACTCGGCGCCGGGGCCATCGCACTGGGGGCAGGATCGGCAGTCACGCTCGATTGTCCTGGCATCTCATCAGACATACTTACTCCTCAATAAGTGAATCGGGCGAAACCGTCGCCCTCGGATCGTGCGCGAGCGCGATCAACTCATAGATCGCGGCCACCACCATATGGCTGCCGATATTCACGTGCGACCCGTAGGCGTCACCCGCCAGATAGAGGTTGCGCGAGAAATACATCCGGTCCAATTCTCGCAACACCGCTTGCCCGCTCGGTGTCCCAAAGGTCGTCGCAAACTGCTGCGCGGTCGCGAGGTCACTCCGGGTAAACTCGCTCACAGTTGGCCCTCAGCGGGCGGGATCATGCTCCCAACCGCTTGCGCGGCCTGTGCCATATTCTTCATATTCCCACTCGTGAGCTGCCCCATCTCCGCGTCGGCGCGGGACGCTTCTGCCGCTTGGCGCTGTGCGCGAATCTGGTCGCGCATATCCGGGCTTCGCAAGAGTTTCGCGGGCATCCCATTCGTTTCCGCCATGAGGCGGAAGGTTTCATCAGTATCCAGATTATCGGTCACTGTGGGGTCCGCCGCAGCCAGAGGACCAGCCACTTGTAACGTGCGCTCAATCGCGGTTACGGTGCTGGTCCTCTGGACACGGGTGAGGGGCGATTCGTATTCGACATCAATCGTCGCGAGTCCTTGGGCTTGGGCCTCCTGCAATGCAGGGGGCGGCTCAGGAATCTCCCCTCCGGCCCACATTTCCTCAAACACAAAATTGAGCAGCGGTCGGGCATACTCTTCCTTCAGTCGTCCGAGTTGTGGCCCCAAACGTCGCTGCATGATTTCTAAGAGGCTCTGAATTTCAAACGCCGTCATATACGGCTTATTCGGGAGCTGAATTTGATCGGCAAAGAAGGCGGTCCGAATCATCGTCCGCAGCTTCTCTTCCTGAAACTGCGCCACATCGAATGCGGACCCGGTTTGGAATTCCCGTACCGCATCCAAATTCCGCACGACAGTCCGAGTGCCGGCGGTCATCCGCAGCTTGCCAATGACGCCGTCATCCACCGTCAGGATCGGCGGATCAATCGCCTTCGCCCATTGCTTGAAGCGCATCTCCACGGCCCGATTCAGCGACGCGGTGTCCGGGTAGGCGACGTCGCCTTGACCGGTGCCGTATTCCTCATCACTGGACTTATCCCATCGCGGCACGAGGTAGCGGAAATTGCGATACGCGGTGGCGGAGAGTTCCTGCTTGGAATCCTTCTCAAAGTACCGTGACTCGTACTGCTGCCGCTCACTCGTGCGTTGCTTGTACGGCTGCATCATATGCAAAATGGAGATCATCTCATCGGGACACTTTTCGAGCTTATCTTTCAACCGGTCGCTAATCGTCTTCGGCCATTCCGCCGCCACCGCATGGAGCGGGAGCGTGAATTCTCGACACACGGTCTTAATCGACCCATCGGCTTCCTCGGAGAGGGTATACTTCGCAATCGGCATCGTGCGAAACCGAAAGCCCCCAAAGCCGCCGGTCGGCGCAATCTTCGACTCCATCCACATACAGCCTGTGCCGAACACGACGAGATCCTGATAAAGCTGGTTCGATTCACTCCCGAAATTACTCTGCTGAATCGCGAGGAACATCCGTTGCGCGACGGCTTCGAGCCACATCTGCGTCTCCCAATCCTCATTCAAGGGCTGGTAGCGCATCTTCAGGCCGAAGAATTGAAACTCCGTCGAGGTAAAGGAGCCAGAGAGCGCGGACGCCAAATCGTGACCGGCTTGGAGGGCAGTGCCATCAAAGAGTTGTTGCGTGCGCGGCGTCCCTGGCGTGTAATGCCAGCGAATCGAGGCGCGAGAGGGGCGCATCAAATGCGCGAGGTTCTGCCACTTCTGTTCGTAGGTGGAGCGACGCTGACATTGGGCGTCATAGCGCTTGAAGTACCGTGAGGCGACATCGGAGGAGAGAGGGGTAAGCGCCATTAGCCAAGCACCGACCTTCTCGCCGGTGCCGGTTGGAGTGTCGCCGGACTAATCCCGACACTACTCACCCCAGGCAAGACGTTACTGAGTACGGACGACTGCCGACGAGCATTCCGCTGCCGACGGGATTCAGCCTCCGCGCTCTGAGCCGAGTTCCGTGCGCTCGCGGCGGCCTGATCGAGTGCCGAGGTATCGGGCGCACTGGGGAGTGCGGGGGGTTTATTCGTCATCGCTTGATACGCGGTCCCGCCGACGGTGAGCGCGGTACTGCCTAAGAGCGCTTGTCCGGCGGTGAGGCCTTGACTGGCCGCTTCTGCCGCAGGCGCGGCCGCCTGCGCAGCTTGCGCGGCTTGATAGGCGGTCGTCATCGGGGTCGCGGCGGAGGTGAGGCCTGCGGTACTCGCGGCAGCAGAGGGCGCGACGGTGGGGGCCACAGCCCCCACTTCGCCTAACACTCCGGCGGTATCCCCCGTCATTTCAATCGCGTCGCCGACTTCCGCAGCGGTCGAAGCGCCGTGTCCAATCTGTGACGCAATCCCCGCGCCTGTGGCAGCCGCGGCGACGGCGCCCGCCACCTTCCCAAGGACGCGAGCGGTCTTCGTATCGAGACTCCGATTCAAATCTTCACGGAAGCCAGGGGCCGTCACACCACTCATCGTAACGGCATTAATCGTGCTTTTCGTCGCTTGCCGCATCTGCGCCCCGCTGAACGGGACGTTCACCCGGCCACGATCAAAGTCCACAATCCCTGCCGTGAGGGCCGATCCGAGATCTTTAAAGACTTGTCCGACTCCACCCCCCATGACGCACCTCCGTGTGGTCTATTCCTGCACACTTCATGCCTGACTGTCAAGTCTTTTGTTACCAGCGCACAATCTCCGCCCCATCAAGATCATCCCCGAAGTCCGACTCGTACTCGCCCACCCGGTCGTGCATCGGGTCGAAATCCGTCTGATAAAAATTTTGAATGCGTTCCGTTGTGGTATCTTTAATGCCGAGACAGAGCGTAGCCAGGGCGCTCGCCGCATGGGACGCCCAGTTGTGATGCGGCTTATTCTCATATTCCTGTTTCTCGTCGTTATACTTCTTATGATAGCTCGCGAGACAGTCAGTGCCGCTATGGCCCCGGTACCGCACCTTCCCGACCCGCTCGTCATGGAAGCGCATCCGAGGGAAGAGCCGCCGCACCGTACCGATCTGCTCATCGATGGCGAGGCGTGGGGTCCGCACGACGGACACATTCACCTCCCCAAACGCTTTCGCCGCAATCTCCCACGCACTCCGTCCGGTCCCCCATTCGGTCTTCGCCGCGTCATGCGGGAGGTACACGGTCTGATGCCGCCAGGGAAATTTCATCGTGTGACGGAAGTAATGGAAGAAATCCTCGCCCGACGCTTCATAATACTCGATCAACCGAATCTCCTCCCCGCGACACTGGGCATACCAAATCGCGGTCTGGTCATCGACACCTAAGTCCCATCCACTAATCACGGGATACTTCGGATCATACGGGAAGAACCCGACCCGGTCACCGAGGAAGGCATCCGCGAGCAACCGCCCGTAGTAACTCCCCTGCATCGGCGCATCGAAGCTGCAATAATACTCCTGTTGCGCGAGGTCGGGATCCATCCCTTGCTCAATTTCCTGCTGAATAAAGGCCGGGGTAATCACCGGGGTGCGGCCATCCGCGAGCGTCGTCTGGTCAATATTCAAATGCGAGAGAAACCACTCCTTCGGATGCTCCTGCGCGATCTGATATAGCCGATACCCGTGGTTCCGTCCGCGTGGCGTATACAAAAACCAGGCCCACCCGCCGTTTTCCGCGAGAATCGGGCGGGTCAGGTCCCACGCCATCGGATTCTGGACGGGATATTCCGTAAAGAGACACCCGACCGGGTTAATGCCGATCAAATTCTGATTAATATTGTCCGTGCCGACGAGTTGGATGATCGACCCGTTCGTAAATTCGAGCCGGAGGTCCGTTTCATTCTTCCCTTCCGTCCCTGGCTTCAGGAGTTCCTTCGGGATATAGTCGAGAAACGGCGTCCCGTCCCGGTCCATGCCCTTCCACACGATCTTCTTCGCGAGCGAGAACGTCGGGAAATAATAATTATACAGCCCGACCCGCGTCAGCGCCCCCTGCACGAGCAACTGCAACCCATGCAGGTCCTTCCCGTGCCGGCGGGGCCAGATACACACGCCCCGCAGCATCCCGTTCGCCCGCGCCTTGAGGGACGGGACTTGATACGGGCGCGGCTGAAATTTAAACTGGACCGGGGCGCCCTGTCGGGCCATTAGGACTCCTGTGGCGTCACATCCGTCGCGGCGGTCGCGTCAATCACGTCGGGTTGCATCCACGCGGGCAGGTCCAACTGGTGGATGACCGTCACCGTTTGCTTGGCGGGCGGGGCCTGCACCCCTAACAGGTGTGTCAGCGCCCTCGCCGCCTCCAGCTGCACCCGATGCGCCGGGACCGTCCGCTGGTCCCCCACCTGCCCCTGATAAGCAAAAAATAGGGTCTCGTCGGCCTGGAGCAGCGCCACCTGCTTCTCGATCACCTGCTTCGTGATCGTCGCCAAGATCGCCTCGTTGTACCCCGCCTGCGCCAAGAGCCGCTCCCGCAGCGAGTCGTCCGGCCCATAACCCGTCGGGTACCGTGATGACGTCGGTGAAGTCGGGGTAGAGGGCCGCTCGATAGAGGAGGAGTTCTGAGGGATAACAGCAGTAGATCCGTTTCTGTTTGATGCGGATGACATGAGGCGGCACTCCGATTTTGATGGCCAGTCGCCGCAGCGCTTCGTGGCCGATGCCGAGGGACTCCGCCGCGACCTGTAACCAGATCGGCTTCTCCCACGGCTCCACCCACTCGCTCCGACGCACCTCCATCCCCTCCCTGTAGCACACGCCCGTTTTGGTGTCAAGCAAAACATTAGACGGCCCAAAAATGACTCCGCCAGGTGGAGGTCTAGTCGCCTCAGATCAGAGGGGAATTTTCCCCCTCCCCCCCCCTCTCTTTTATTTTGATCCGACCGATCCGGAAAAAGAATCAAGGGTGAAGCCCACCATTCTGAGATCGGAGGGACTAAAGACCAGGGAGGAGGGAGGTTCGTAGGTGAGGGGAGTGAAGAGAAGAGGTAAGGACGAAGCCAACCATTAAGAGAGCGGCGGCCCAAAAAAAACAGGGACGCCTCTACGCCAGCCATACCGCCGATCAGCCTCCGGCGCACTAGCACCCTGCGAGTGCGTGCGCCTCGGCACCTGCGTGTGACCGCCGCGCCCGCCCCCGCCCAAGCTAACGCCATGCGTAGACTGGACACATTGGACAGATTGGCCCCCAAAAGTACATTAAGCTTCTTGAAAAAAAAACTATACGGATAAACACAGAACCTGGCAAATGTGTCCATCCGTCAAGGGAAAATACGCATCGCATTTTAAAAAGGTATGGAAAAATTCCATAGTGATTAAAAATGGCAAAATTGGACGGATTGGACACATCCATCCCCCCATCCTATCCGGCACGCCTCTTGCTTACAGTGATACTCCAAAATCCGGCCAATCCGGCATGAATGATGCATAGCGTATCCCTGGCACAGATCGTGCTACGGCCCCCCAACATTAAAATTACGAATTCCGTTGACAATGCATAAACACTAGCGTATAACGATAATCATTAGATGCTGATCAATCTCGATCAGCAAAAAAAAACGGAGGGTAACATGAACGCACCTTACAGCCCGGCAATCATCAAGAGAGCCAACCAATTTGCCCGCGCGAACGGCTATGGCCGCGCGACCGAAATCCGATTCGGCACGGAAAATGAAATCGTCAAACGCCAGAGCCCTGGCTATCGCAAAAATTCAGACGGACAATACGTGCCGAAGGCCTACCTGGCCAATTTTGGATGGAAAAATACATATTACCAACGCGCGATCACAGTAGTGATGCTCGCAGAGTAGCCCCACAACCAGCCCCCCCCACAGGGGGGGGGCGGAAAGGAACCCATGACAGTCTACGAAATCATCACAGAAAAAATTCTCTCAGAAATCGACAACGGCACCATCCCATGGCACAAGCCATGGAAAAGTGCGGACGGCGAAGAGCCGTGCAATGCGATCACGAAGAGACCATATCGAGGGATCAACCGCTTTTTGTGCAGTCTTGCCCCTCACGCGCGACCGTATTTCCTCACATACAAGCAGGCCGCGCAAAATAACGGCCAAGTTCGCAAAGGCGAGAAAGGCTTGCCGATCATATATTGGCAAAAAACGGAAAAGGTGGACCCCACCACAGGCCGCAAGAAAGAAAGCTTCTTACTCCGCTATTATACCGTATTCAACTTAGACCAATGTGATGGCCTGGACTCGCTGGCCCCGCCCTCTCTCCCAAGCTCCCCGTCAGCCCTCTCGACGGACGAGCGGGCGGAGGCCATTGTGTCCGGCTACCAGAATAGTCCCACGATCCAGCGGTCAGGCGATTCGGCGAGAGCATTTTACAGCCCCGACCATGATAGCGTAGTCGTGCCGCAACTGAGCCAATACGCCACGGCAGCGGAATATTATTCCACACTCTACCACGAATTGACCCACAGCACGGGCCATCCCTCACGCCTCAATCGGCCCACGCTGACAGGCTTTCACTATTTCGGAGATCAGAATTATTCCAAGGAAGAATTAGTCGCGGAATTCGGCGCGGCCTTTTTATGCGGCGAAGCCGGAATCGAGAACGTGGCGGCTCTGAAAAATTCGGCATCTTACCTCGACGGCTGGAGCAAGAAGCTCCGGGGCGATAGCACCCTACTGATCCACGCCGCCGCGCAAGCCCAAAAGGCCGCCGATCATATTTTAGGCCACACGGCCTAGACCACACCAACGGGGGGCCGGATTCCGGTCCCCCGACAACGGAAAGGGGAGAGGCATGAAACGCGAAAAGCTCAGCGAAAACGGTAAGAAATTTTCAGAAAAAGAAAAAGAAAACTGGGAAGGGACAGGAGTAACGGCCAAGGCCGCCCAGGTTAAAATGCGGACGGAGCCAAACGTAACAGGAGGCAGCAGCAAAAAAACTGGAGGCATACAAGGAGATGATATGACGACGCTCACGCTGACAGAAGAGGAATTCGACTTGGTCTCAGGCGCCTTATACGCGCAGGAGGGCGCGGCCCGTGAGCAAGGCCACATCCCGTATCTGCACGTGATTGTAGAGTTGCAAGCCAACATCGAGGCGCAATGGTGCGCCCAAGCCAACCAGGAGGAGTTGATATGACATATCGAGAAAATCTCCGCATGGAGCGAGACGATATCCCAGTCTACCAACTCATGCGCGAAGCCGCACGGCGCAAACAGGCCGAACAGGAGCAGGTGCCGTGGCTATGGGCGTTATCGTGGTTGGTGTTCGCGCTGGTAGTGGGTTGGGTTGTGATCGTGTGGGGATAAAATTATTAATTATTAATTACGAGGAGGTACTATTATGAGAGTCAAAATGTCAAAAATTGTGAACGGCAAACGCTACAGCACCGAGCCCTCAACCCTGATTGCGAGCAATGAATACTGGGATGGTAGTAATTACGAACGGCAGGGCACGAATCGGCATCTTTATCGCACGCCAAACGGAGCCTATTTCGAGGTATTCAGTACGCAATGGCAGCACCAGCAGGATTCATTGGAGCCGCTCACGCTCGCACAAGCCAAGGCGCGGTACGAAGAATTGCCGGAAGAAGAAGTGCCGTACGAACAGGCGTTCCCGAATGAAATTGTGGTCGAGGCGTAATCACAAACCCCTAGAAGGTTGTACCATGAGGAACCTATTGATCGGGCTCGGCAACGGAGTGGTGACGGTGTTGGCGTGTGGTTGGGTGCGGGAGGGATACGTCAGCGGAGGATTGGAAGTGTTGATTATCGTGAGCCTCTGCAGCCTCTGGTTCATCGTGGGCGCCGTCATCGGTCGAGAGGACGCCTAACCACCACCCCTAGGGAGTGAGTATCCACTCACCCCATCTATTTTGGGGATTGACGGGATAACGGAATGGGCGTAGGGTTGGGGCCACATCATCAACCAGGGAGGGACTATGCAACAATCCATGCAAATCGAGGCGATTGCCGAAGTATTGTCGGAAAATGTGGGATTTGCGAGTAGCTCAGGCAATCCGAACCTCAGTGGCTGGTGTGATATCGTCGAATTTTTATTTGCCGATGAGCGAATCAAAACGGCATTGATCGAGCGGTACGGGGATCGCATCTCCGACTACGCCGACAAGATCGACGCCGAATATGACCGAGACCGCGACCAGCGCGACGAGGGAGAGGAGGATCGGCGGTTGAACAGGCATTGGATGCAACTCGCCGAGGCGATCACACGGCAAGAGGCACGACGGATCACCGAAGGGAGGACACTATGAGACTGACGGATGAACAAATTGACGAGATCGCGTGGCTGCGGGAGGGATGGAATTATGGTGACCGAAAGATTCAGCAGCTGTTATGCGGGTGGCCGGAATTGTCTGCACGAGCAGGGGTTGAGCGGGAATTTTATCGACGGCTGGTTGACGTGTGCGAACCCGATCACGACCTAACCCACGCCGAGGCGATTCTCGCAGGGCAGGTATGGTGGAAGGCGATCAAGCGAGAAGCATTTCTCAATATACGAGAGGAGATACAAGCATGAAACCACGTATCTGTGCGAACCCAAAATGCAGCCGAACCTATGAGCCGAACGTCGTGTGGCAGGCGTATTGTAAAAACGGATGCCGTGTCACCACATTTCTGCGAACGAAACGAGCCGAACAAAAGAAGCTCCGAGAGGAGGCCGCCAAATGATCACAGAATTGCAACGGCAGCAGCGGTTTGCAGGGGTGGGCAGTAGTGATATTCCGATTCTGCTAGGCGAATGGGCTAAGTACGGCAAGGACGCCGACTGGTTGTTCTTAGCGAAGACGAAACAGATCGAGGAGGAACCCGCGAGCGAAGCGATGGAATGGGGTGTCCGCCTGGAACCGATTATTCGGGGCGTGGTGGCACGGCAAGAGGGCTGGATGGTATCCGACGATGCCCAGACCTACACGATGGCGGCTCCGAGGGACTGGGCCTATTGCCACCCGGACGGGCGCATTGAGTTGCACCCGACCCGCCGGGGGCGTGGGGTGTTGGAGATCAAAAATTCCCGGTACTACAGCGAGAAGAAGGGCCCGTCCGATGCCCACCTCGCGCAGTTGCATTGGCAAATCGGCGTGACACGAGCGGATTACGGGGTACTCGCTGTATTGGAGGCGGGACAAAAATTACACATCACGGAGCATGAGTTTGAGCAAGGCTTGTTCAGCGAATTGCTCCGCATGGCGCAAGTGTTCTGGGCGCGAGTAGAACAGTATAACCAGGAGGTGCTATCGTGAATGAATTGACGACGACGGCAGCCACGCTCGATGCCAAGGTCGAGCAGGTGTTGATGCAGGGCGATCTGGCGAAGCTCTCCCCTGGAGAGCGGGTGACGTATTACAATGCGGTCTGCGCGAGTCTCCGGTTGAATCCGCTCACGAAGCCATTCGACTTTATTATGCTCAATGGCAAGCTTACGTTCTACGCGAAGCGGGATTGCACGGAGCAGTTGCGGAAGCGTGATGGCGTGTCGATCACCTCGATCACGGCCACGAAGATTGAGGATGTGTATGTGGTGACCGCGACGGCGGCGGCCCAAGATGGGCGCACCGATACGTCAACAGGGGCGGTGCCGATCAAAGGGTTGAGCGGCGATAATCTCGCCAACGCCCTGATGAAAGCCGAGACGAAGGCGAAACGGCGGGTGACACTCTCCTTGTGCGGGTTGGGGTTGCTCGACGAGACGGAATTGGAGACGATTCCCAAGCCAGCGAAGGACACTCGCTCATTGATGGAGAAGGTGGCGGCTCGCGTGGAGCAGGATGAGGCACCATGCCGTCTGCCGACGCCGAACGAGGAGCCAACGTCCCTCATGGACGGCACGATTACCGCCGAGTGTGTACACGCGATTCACGATATATTTCCTGGGGCCGAGGTGACGTTCCGACCCGCCACAGAGACCTACGCCGTGTCGCAGTATCCGCTCGAACCTGGACCGGCGTGTACGGCGACCATGAAAGATGGCGTGGAGGTGGTGCCGGACGGGTTCCCTGTCGGCAAGCACAAAGGCGAAGCAATGGACACCATCCCCGCCTCATACCTGAGGTGGGCCAGCGAGAAGATGACGAATCAGCAAGCGCGGAACATGGCGATCAACGAGCTGGAACGGCGAGCGGACAGCGGCGCATGACCGAAGCCGAAACCAGCCGCCAGATTCAACTGACGGCGTCGAAGGTGGGGTGCCGACTGTTTCGTAACACGGTCGGCGTCCTGCCCGATGGACATGGGCGGATGATCCGGTTCGGATTGGCGGTAGGGAGTTCAGATTTGATCGGCTTTGCGATGAGAGGAGGGGTGGCGGTGTTCCTCGCGGTTGAGGTAAAATCATCAGTGGGGCGCATCCGCCCCGCACAACAGGAGTTTCTCGAGGCGATTCGACGGGCGGGAGGCATCGGCATTCTCGCACGGAGCGTAGACGATTTCACGGCGGCGGTGGCCGCATGGGAGCAGGCGCATGGATATGGAACAACTCCGCTCGACGAGTGATATCGTCGCGGTGATTGGGAGCCGGATCACACTCACACGGCGAGGACATGAATACGCCGGACGCTGTCCGTTTCACGAGGACTCGACGCCATCGCTGTATGTGGTCCCTGACAAGGGGTTTTATCATTGTTTTGGCTGTTCGGCGTCAGGGGATGTGGTGGCGTTCGTGCAGCGGTTCGATGGGGTGGGATTTAGGGAGGCGGTAGCCACGGTGCAAGGGACCGAGTCGCTTTCGACGCCACGAACCGCATCCCCGAAAGAGATAGACTGGGTGAGTGAGGTCCCGCCCCCGTCCGCCCCCCGTCCCCATACGATGGAGACGGCGCATCACGGTGCGCCCGTGGCCGAGTGGTGCTACCGGACCCTCGACGGGGCGGTATGGGGATATGCCGCACGGTACACGATTGGGGAGCGGAAGGCGATTCTGCAATGGACCTACGGGCGCAGCCAAGGGGAGACGTTCCCACGGTGGGCGTGTCGGCACTTCTCCAAGCCCCGTCCGCTGTACGGATTGGAAGGGGTGGCGCATCTCCATCAGCCGATCATGGTGGTAGAAGGGGAGAAAACCGCCGAGGCGGCCAAGCTGCTCTTCCCGAATGCGGTAGTAATCTCATGGCCTGGAGGCGTGGCGGCGGTGAAGTATGCGGACTGGACGCCCATCGCCAAGCGTGAAGTCCTTGTGGTGCCGGACGCAGATGCACCAGGGGCGGTGGCAGGGACGTGGATCTGCGAACATCTCGCGCACCTAGGGTGCGCGGTGCAACTCGTCACGCCAGAATCCACACGCCCTGAAGGGTGGGATCTCGCGGACGCCCTCGCGGACGGATGGGGCGAGCGTGAGGCGGAGGCGTGGCTGGACGCCCATCGACGCCCGTTCCTGGCCGCAGGGGTTCCTCTAGAGGCACCGCCCCCTCCGCCACCCGCGCCGCCCTCGCCATTCAGCGAGGACGCCCTCGCGCAGCGGTTTGTGGAGCGGTACCACGACCATGCCAAATACTCTAGAACGTGGGGCTATTGGCTCCTCTGGCATGGCTACCGCTGGCGGCGGGACGAACGGGATGTAGTGCGGGAGGCGGCACGAGGAATTCTCTGTGAGGCCGTAAACAGCGACGCCGGAAAGATTATGCCTGAAACCACAAAGCGGAAGATCAATAGCCTCCATATGGTGAATGCCGTGACCACGATGGCGGGGTTCAATCCACAGATGGCGACGGCTGCCGACCAATGGGACGCCGACCCGTGGCTTCTCGCTACACCGAAAGGAACGGTCGAGCTCAGAACGGGGACACTGCGCGAGTCACGGCGCGAGGACTATATGCTGCAAAGTACCTCCATCTCACCTGAACAGACGGGGTGTCCGGTGTGGTTGCAGTTTCTGGACACGGTGATGAACCACGACCAGGAGTTGATTACCTACTTGCAACGGTTGGCAGGGTATACGCTGACGGGGCTAACAGTAGAGCAGCACCTCTCGTTCTTTTACGGGACGGGCGGCAACGGGAAGAGCGTCTTCCTCACCACGATTCGAGCCATCTTAGGGGATTACGCGACGGTGGCTCCAATGACCACATTCACCGAGTCGAAGCTCGAACACCATCCGACCGATATTGCAAGCCTCCAATGCGCTCGGCTCGTGGTGTCACAAGAGACCGAGGAAGGGCGGAAGTGGGCGGAGTCGCTCATCAAGTCCTTGACGGGCGGCGATCCGATTAAGGCGCGGTATATGCGGCAGGATTATTTTGAGTTCATCCCGAAGTTTAAGCTCCTGTTTGCCGGCAATCATAAGCCAGCCCTCCGGTCGGTGGACGAGGCGATGCGGCGGCGGATGCACATCGTGCCGTGGACGGTGACGATTCCAGCAGAGAAGCGGGACCACCTGCTGACGGAAAAGCTGAAGACGGAGTATCCGGCGATCCTCCAATGGATGATCGACGGGTGCTTGCTCTGGCAACAGCAAGGGCTCACCCCACCAAGCATTATTCTACAGGCGACGGACGATTACTTGCAGGCGGAGGATGCGCTCTTGGTGTGGCTGGAAGAGAACTGTACGATGGGACGCGAGCAGGCGGCCCCATCGAAGGAACTCTACCAGAACTACGTGGCGTGGTGTGAGGAAGCAAAGGAATTCCCGATCTCACACAAGCGGCTCGTGAATAATCTCCTCACCCGAAACTGCCACGCCATGAAACTCGGTGGCATCCGCTCCTTGACCGGCATTGGCCTGAAGGTGACGGCTCCGGTGCCCACATGGTAGCGGTCTGTCTCCCTGATCGGCGTGAGAGCGTCACGCAGTCGGTGCGGATTGGTCCGTCGAAGGTGTACATCACTGTAGGGTTTTATGCGGAGGAGCCGCCACGGATTGGGGAAATCTTCATCTCGCTGGAGAAGACGGGCAGCGAACGTCGGGCCATCATGGATGAGGTAGCACGATTGGCGTCGAAGCTGCTCCAGCACGGCAGCAGCGTGGAAGAACTGGCCGAAGGGTGGGTCGGAGTGAAGAGCGGCGAGGACGCCCCGTCCGGTCCGGTGCACGGGGACGCCAGGATTAAGATGTGTACGTCGGTGTTGGATTACGTCGGGCGGTATTTGTTGGTGTACTACTGCGGGAGGGAGGATCTCGCGCATGTGAAATAACCAAGGAGGGGTCTATGCAACCAGTCACGATGATCGTCAACGGAGAGTCAGGGTATACGCCGCTCGACGAGCGGACGCTGTCGGAGGAGGAGGCGCAAGGGGTGGTGGTGGCGTGCGTAGCGCGACTGAAGACGCACCTCGATGCGACGCCCATCGTGGATCGCTACCTGTTTTCGACTCGCGCCGAGAAGGTGCTGCGGCGGGAGCAGGTCACGACTAGGGACCAGCTCAGGATGCTCACCCAGGGCGTCAAGAAGGGGGCGGTGCAGTTACGGCAGGTCGGGCCGCGTGTGGTGCGGGAATGGACGGAGGCGTTGGCGTCCGTCGGGGTGGCGGTATGACGAAGGCTAACGATCCCGTTCACCATCCGTCGCACTATACGCAGGGCCAGATCGAGGTGCTGGACTTTATCCTCGACCAGCAGTTCGGGTATCTCGACGGGCAAGTCATTAAGTATGTGAGCCGGTATCGGCATAAGGCAAACCCGATTGAAGACCTGAAGAAGGCGCAGTTCTATCTCGCACAACTCATTCAACAATTAGAGGAGGAGCAACCATGAGGAGACTGAAAGTATTACGCTACCAGAAACCTACGGCGGCGGGTAGATTCCGCAGCGGGCAAGCGAGTACGGCGCGGGCGTTCCTCCGCAAGCTTGACCGTCAGGAGGCCGCGAAGAAGGCGAAGGCGTGGGTGGACCCGCTATGAATACCACTACGGGATGGTGGGAGCGGGTGCATTGGTCTATTCGATATCTTGAAACGACAGAGGGAAGTGCTGCTGGACAGGCATATGAAGTGCGTGAGGTAAGGCTCGTCCCCCCAGACACCCGCATCATCCGTGGCGAGTCCACGATTCACGATGAACCTTGGGCGGAGCACCCATGAATCTTCGACCGGACCAAGTCCAATTCTGTCAGGCCATCGAGACGGCCCTCGCTCGATCCCCGCATACGGTTCTGGCCGTGGCTCCGACGGGGAGCGGGAAGACGGTGTGCGTGTCAGCCCTCACGCAAGCCT
>SXGT01176998.1_pt1 | contig 28236 bp, 32 predicted proteins | sample 3176221 | NCBI WGS metagenome assembly SXGT01 (sample SAMN11356862, study PRJNA531348) | freshwater metagenome | isolation source: freshwater sample F1-120 | place: China: Fuxian Lake, Yuxi | collected 2017-12-25 | reverse complement strand
TCGTAGTTGAGGAACATCGTCGCGAAGCTCTCGACGTTCTGGAGCTTCAGGAGCGCCAGCACGGCCATGCTGAAGGCGATGAACCACTCCCCGGCGCGGAGCGTGAACGGTGTGCCGTAGACGGCATGGCTGGCGGCCAGCGCCATCAGCGCGGTCATGCCGAACAGGGCGATCACGGGCTTGTAGGTGGTCGCCTTCAGATCGGCGACCGGCTTGCCGAAGTAGCGGCGCAGGTCGTCGTAGCCGCCAACGCGCGCGCCGTCGATGAACGTTTGCGGGTGGTCTTCACGCCGTGCTCGGCCTTGAACGCGTCGGTGGCCTCACGCGAGGTCAGCCATTTGTCCTCGACGGTGAAGCCCTGGCGGCGCAGCAGGTCCTTGGCCTTGAGGCCATAGGGGCAGGTGTGCTGGTCCATGACCATGCGGTAGAGCGTGGCCTGACGGGGTGCAGCGGTTGATGTCATGGGAGCAGCCTCCGTTTTTGGGTTGGTCTTGCAGCTGCCCCTGATATAAGGTCCGTACCATGGTACGGAGTCAAGCACCGCGAGCGATGACGATTGCCGGCCTCGCCAAAGCGGGCGGCGTCGGCGTCGAAACCGTGCGCTATTACCAGCGCCGCGGGCTGCTGGAGACGCCGGAACGGGCCGGCAGCGCCGGTTCGGGTGGCGTGCGGCGCTACGGCGAAACCGATGTGCGCCGGCTGCAGTTCATCCGCACTGCCCAGGCGGCCGGGTTCACGCTGGAGCAGATCTCTGAGCTGCTGGCGCTGGATGCCACTGACGATCGTCCCCGCGCCCGCGAGTTGGCGCACGAGCGGATTGCGGAACTGGACGCCAGGATCGCTGAACTGCAGGCAGCCCGTTCCGCGCTGGCGCGCCTCGCGCATGACTGCGCGGAAGGCTCATCGGGCCCGTGCCCGATCATCAACGCGTTCGAGCATCCGCACGACTGAGCTGCATAGGGCGAGTGTTTCGCGCCGGACTTATGGAACGGGTAAGAGCCTGAAACGGCACCAACCGTATGCACCAGACGATCCCGCAACAGACACCATCCTACCACCCGCGAGCGCCGTTCACTGGACGGCGGGAAGGTCGCAAGCGGCTATTGGCGGGAATAGCTGGCAAAAGCCCCATGCCTCGGGCGGATAAAAGTCCTGAAGTTTCATGCGAAGATGTGGAACAAATAGGGCACAAACCTCTTAAACGATGTTAAGCTTGAGGGCGGGCCCTCCCCCAGCCAGGGGAGGTAAGAACAGGCAAACGACCGACGGTAGGAGCGTTCCAATATGATGAAGCTGATCCGCCGGACACTTGGGAAAGAAGAACCAGGCGATCCGCTTCCAGGCACTCCGTATCGCGTAGCAGGTACTGCGCTTATTATTGGCGGTATTGCCGTTATATCACCGGGCATCAGAGATGCACTGCTTGCATATGCCAATAACACTTATAATTTAGGCCTTTCGCTTGATGCTCCATGGTGGATAGGCCTGATTTTAATAAGCAGTGGGTTGCTACTTTTCGTTCTTGGTTTTGTCACTGACCGTGCAGGGACCAGCAAAGGGCAGTTCGTAGCGATCCGCCACCAGTCGTTTCAACCTTTAGCCGCCAACTTGCCAAAGGAGGCAATGCCTCGGCGCATGCAACGGCGCAAAATCCAAGTCTACGATTGCGATATTTCTTTATTTATGAACAGCGATCCTGTGGATCCCGCTGGTGCAGTGAGGCTTCAAGAGAAACTTGCTCAGAATATCGCTGCCGTGCGCAAGAGCGACCATGATGCGGCCTTTGGGTACTACGGCATTGTTCACATACCCTTCCAGTTTCTAGCTGGATGCAGCATTTCCACCTATCCTGAAGTCGCTCTTTTTGAACTTAATCGAAATGATAATAAGTGGGCTGAGCTGAAGCATGGCAAAGGGCCTGATCTTAAACCAAATCTTATCCGCGTTGCTGATCCAGCAAATCCTGTTGCTGCGGTCATTCGGATAGAAATTAGCTATCCTATTTCTCCGGCCGAACCCGCCAAGATCATAGCGGGTCCATACCGCGAGTATGTTCTACGCATCGAAAACCCAGGGATCGACAAAGTTACGCACTACGACCAAATCCATGCAATTGGTAAGCTGTTCAGGCAATCTTTGGATGAAATTCATAATGATATAGGCAACGATACTATCGTTCATGCTTTCTATGCAGGGCCTGTAAGCTTAGGTTTTAGCCTTGGTAGACAGATCAGCAGAACAATCCACAACCGAGTTTTAGTTTACAACTACACGTCCAAATCAAACCCGGCATATGCTTGGGGAGTTGATGTAACACGTGACAACCCGGCGCATCAGATGGTCATCAAAACCCAGCTTGTTCAGCCCTGAGGTGCCCTATGTGGATGTATGACATTACGGCTGATCTACAGATTTTCTATGATACGCACGTGCGCCTAGGTAAAGTCCGCAGGGATGATCTAGCGGCAAAGCGTGATTTGAACCTTACTCGCTTAAACGGCGGCCTAGACGACTTGGCTGCTGAGACTGGAACACCGCGTCCGCATCCGTACACCTGGCACAATCAGGGTAGCTACGCGATGCACACTCTCAACCAAGACCCCGGTGACGTAAACGACTTCGATATTGATGTCGGCCTTATGTTCAATAAGGATGATCTACCAACTGATCCTTTGAAGGCACGTCAACGCGTTGCAGATGCATTGGCCAAACGGTGCACAAACTTCACCCAAGAGCCGACAGCAAAAAAGAACGCTGTCAGAGTGGCTTATGCTGATGGCTATCACATCGATTTTGCAGTTTACCGGACGTACACAGACGCTACCGGTACACTCCAGACAGAACACGCTAGTACGTCATGGAAGGCCCGCGACCCCATGGCGATCAACAACTGGTTTGCAAAATGTGTGACTGATAAAAGCCCGAAGGCCATGCCTGTCATTGGCTATTATCCGAAAGTGAAAGACGGCCAGTTTCGTCGTATCGTGCGCTTCCTTAAATGGTTTTCGCGTTCTCGGCCTTCATGGAGCCTACCCGGCGGCTTGATTATTTCAGCTCTTGCTGCCGAAGTTTACGTCAAGGATGACAACCGTGATGATCGTGCCCTCTATGACACAATCGTAGCCTTAGCCAACCGGCTCAACGGTAACACAAAAGTGTACAACCCCGTTACTTGGACGGAGTTTACTGAAAACTCCGAAATACAAAGTCAAGTTGATCGGCTGAAAAAGCAAATCAATATGGCAGTGTCCAAACTAGCGCCATTGTTCGATCAGCAAAACTGCACAAGAGATAAAGCCCGATCCGCTTGGGACTGGGTTTTTAACCACTCATTCTGGGCTGAAAAGGAAAAGGTACAAAAGGCTGCACTGGACGAGGCTTTAACAGCCTCAGCCCTTATGCCCTACTATGTCAAAATCAAATGTGAGCTTGTTAGCAAAGGGGGTAAGGCCTACCGCGAGTACGCAAGCGGCGGCGGTGTCCTTCAAAAGAATACCGACCTAAAGTTTTCGCTTTTAGGCACGAATGTACCTCCGCCATACTTGATTACGTGGATAAAGCAGAACGAAGGTGACGAAGCTGCGGCCGACGATGCCTTGTATTACGCATCTGAGCCGAGCCACGATTATACCCACCTCACGAGTACGGCTTATAAGGGCAACCATAGGATGGTTTGCAAAATTACAAAAAATGGAACAGTGGTGGCTCAGACATCCCACTTAGTACGGATTGGTGCAGGCAAATGGTGGCGAAGCTTTAGATAAGTCTCGTCTGCGGGATATTTTAGATTTGCAGCAGTTCCCCCCACCGTGTCGTGTACCGCTGGGATAAGAACTCCGCTTTCAGTTTCCATCCGCGATCCATACCGCTGCACGCGAACCTCACCCGGTCCCGGCCGTAACGGCGGTTCAGGTCGTCCACCATCTCCATCAGGCGCACCCGCTGTGGGTTGTCGGGTTGGATGAACAGGGAGCCTTGCACGCTGGCGGCGGGGGCGAGGTCGAGGAACAGCACGCCCGTCTTTTTGTACCTGAACCCCGGCCGGTAAATCTCGCGGAGGCCGAACAGGGCCGCCCGGATCAAGCGGCCCGTGTCGGCCGTCGCAATCGTCAGCTTCACATGCCTGGTGGCGTAATACTGCGGCTGGTCGGGCTTGTGCTTGTTGGTGTTCAACAGGACGATGATGGCAGACGTCGCAAGGCCCTGCCTGCGCATCTTCTCGGCCGCTCTGGACACATAGGCCGTCAACGCCTCGGCCAGCTCCTCAAACGTCTCCACATACCGCCCAAAGCTGCGGGACGTGCAGATCGTTTTGCTGTCCGGGCTGTCTTGCTCCAGGTCGATGCAGGGGCGGCCCTGCAGCTCCATCACCGTCCGCTGTAGCACCACGTTGAACCGCTGGCGGATCATCGTCGGGCAGGCGTCGCGGAGCTGTAACGGGGTCGTTATGCCGATCTCCGCCAGCCGCCGGGGAAGGCGATAGCCGACGCCCCAAAGGTCATCGAGGACGAGCTTTTCCAAGGCGGCGGTCTGCTGGGCCTCGGTTTCGAGGTAGCAGACAAGGGACGGGTCTTTTTTGGCGATCTTGTTCGCCACCTTGGCGAGGGTCTTGGTGGGCGCGATCCCGACGCCCACGGGGATGCCGACACGTCGCCGGACAGCGGCGCGAATGACATGACCGTGCGCCTCCGGGTCGGGAAAGCCTGCCAAGCCAAGAAACGCCTCGTCAATCGAGTAGATTTCCAAGTCCGGGGAGTAATCGGACAGCACCCGCATGACGCGGGCGGAAATATCCCCGTACAGGGTGTAGTTACTGCTGAATATACGAACGCCCCACTTGGCCCATTGTTTTTTGTTTAGGTGATAGGCATCGCCCATCTTAATACCTAAAGCTTTCGACTCGTCACTTCGGGCAATAGCGCAACCGTCATTGTTTGACAGGACGACAACCGGTTTGCCGTGCAGCTTCGGATCAAAAAGTGCTTCGCATTCTTTATAGAAGTTCTTGCAGTCAACAATGGCAATGGGATCAGCCATGGCTTAGGTAACAACTTTTGATGCATCGATCTTTTTAAGTTCCGCAGCAAAACCTTCAATACGGGCACTAAGATACAGCCGGAATGCCTGATCTGTTTGGCCACTTTTGCCTAATTGTTCGGCCTCAAAATCCGCAAGGCGCTGAACACTTGTAATATGCTCATGCATGAGGACAGCACGCCAATCAGAACCGTCATGGCGGCATTGAGAAAGACAAACCGCAATCTCCTGCTGGATCTGGTAGGCCAAAATGTTTGGATCGAACATAGCTAAAATACTTTGGTGCAGTTCGTCACAACGCCCCAGATAAAGAACTCGGCGGCATCTGGCACTTCGATCACCGGAAATGCCGGGTTCTCAGGTTGGAGGATGATTTTACCTTTACGCTTGAAGTAGGTTTTAAGTGTAAAATCGCCGTTGAGGCAGGCCACAACGATGCACCCGTTGCGGGGTTCAAGGGCCTTGTTCACGGTGACAATGTCGTCCGGGTAGATGCCCCGGCCGGTCATGCTTTCCCCGACGACACGCACAAGGATCACCTCCGGGCGGCCGATGCCGTGCAGCTCGTTCATATCGAGCGCCCGGTCAAGGTGATCCTCGGCCGGGGAGGGGAACCCGCAGGCCACGGAAGCGGTCACGAGGGGGGCGCTGGCGCTAAGGCGCACCTCGCCTTTCATGAAGGCCCCGATGCCGCCACCGGCCCCGCTACGGTTCTCCGCGATCCGGCGGGCGACGTCCGCGAGATCCACCGGCAAGCGCACCACTTTGGTTGGCTCGCTCGGCGGTCGGCCCATGACACCGTTCCGGCTTCCCCGGTTGATCGTTCGTGCCATGCGCCTGCCCTCCGTCACTTTCTGTTACAGAAAGTCACATCGGCGGGGGCAGGTCCACGGAGTTTCTTCTGTCAATGCCTGTTTCGCAGGCAGGCCTGTGTCTTCTGGGGATAATGCGATTACCGGCACGATCTGCCGGCGGCTGTGTGCCAGGCAGCACGGCGCCGCGGTCGGGGCCGCAATTCCAGCTCAACCTTTACGGCTTGTTGCGCCTGCCGGGTGAGGCTGCCCGGCATGATCGGTCATCAGGGTGCTGTGATGCGTACGTTTGACCACCTGCATGCCTCCTACATCGATGCGTCGGCGGATCCGCGGCTGCACGGGATCGCCCGCGGGCTGGGCCTGCTGCTCGAGACGGCAGAGGATGAGGATCTGCCGGAGGAGCTGCACGACCTGGTCGGCCAGCTGAACTTGCGCGATGATTGGGACGGTCCGGACCGGGAGGATTGAACGGCTGACCCGCGGGAATGGTCCGCGCGGAAAACCGGTGGTGAGACGCGCTTACCGATTGCGGCTGTCGATCCGGCGCTGCATCTCCTGCTGCTCGGCTCGCCGGTCCAGCTCGCGCAGCCCACCGTAAAGCTGGGGCAGGCCGTAGTAGCAGCCTGCCCACACCAGCAGGATCACGAGGTTGCGCCGGTTCGTATTGCCGGACCAGACGACGAACCGCACAACCATGATGATCAACAACACCCACGCGAGAAGCGAAAACGCTCCGGCTGTTGGCGGGCAGGTCCAATTTCTTTGGCACCAGATATTGTCGCTGTTCCAAAGCGATACGGGCGGATAAATCAAAAACCAAAAGACTGTTTTGAGAAAATTCGCAGCGCTCGTCAGAAAGTCGGCAACAACCGCCCCGTCGTTGTCCACGGCTGATCCCCTGAAACGGCCAAGCTAACCGCATCCTATCGGGGGCGAGGCACCGCGCCTAGGCAAGCCTCACAGCGTCAAGAAAAGCGTCGTGGAAGCTTTTGCGCATTGAAACGGGCATGGCGTCCTCCGCCGGGATGGCGAGGGTCAGGGAAGCGCCCCGGCGCGCCACAGTGAGGTTGTCGAACTGGTCGAGCCGTATCCAGTAGCTTTCCGGGCTGCCGTCCGGGTCCAGACAGGCGAAATACACGGTCCAGTGAAAGAACCGGGCGAAGGTCCGCATCCGGCGGATCTCGTTCAGCTCAAAGATAAAGTGGCCGTTGTAGAGGGATTTGACTTTCACATCAAAAGCTACGGCTCCCACACCAGGCACGCCTACCACGTAATCCGGGCGTTTCATCTCACCTCGCAGATGGTCGGGGACACTCATGGGCGTCTGGTCGAGATAAACATGCGGCAGGCGGCTGGCGTCGAGCCAGCTTTGGAAGCGGCGTTCGCCCTGATCGCCCTTGGCTTGGTCGGCCGGATGGATCGGTCGCGTGGAGATCTGGGGCGCGTTGTACCGGCTCTTATGCATGTGCCCTTATGGGCGGCCCTGACATTCGGAGCTGACGGCAGTTAACACTACGCTCGGTCTGGTCGCAGACGCTCGCGGATCGGCACTGGCTCACCTTTCGGCTCAAGAGGCCGGGCGGGCAACGGTGTGAGACCAGTCCAGGAAATCAGCGTCACATCTGGGGTCAGCAAGCCCCGCAGCCGCAGCCGGACCTCATCGATCAAGGCCCAGTGCCGGACGGGTGAAAGGTTCTGATTGATCCGCTCAACAGCGTCGTTGTGGATTTCGACCAGGCACGATGCCAGTTCTTCCTCGTCGGACGGGTGCTGCACAGGGCTTTCCAGGGCAACCCAGTTCTGCGCAACAACATCGTTGACGTAATGCCAGGCGCAGGCGCGGGGTGAAGCATAATCTGCCATCTTGGCATCCTGTGCCTGATGCCAGTTCATCCCCTCTGGAATATTGAGTATTTCTCTAAATATCTTGTCATCGGTCATAGCCTACTAAGGCATAGGCCTGGATCGTTGCCAAGCGTCACCGCACTCTGGTGTTCTGCCAAGTCAGCGGTTAACACTACAGCGCCTTTCGCGGGAGCCGTAGGGGTGGGCGACTTCTACCAGGTCATCAAGACCATCAAGGGTCACCGTTACATCTACCGGCAACGGACGTTCCGAATGGGCGGCCAGGTGAAGACCGAAAGCCACTACGTAGGCCCAGCAGGAGCGGGCGACGTGGCACGGATTACGGCAGAGCGTGAGGTCCGCCGCAGCATCCCCAACCTTGGCCAAGTGACTGCCGCGGTGAAGCTGCTGAGTGATCCCTCAAAAGCTGCAGCACACGGCATCAAGCCATGGGGAGCCAAGGGGGCGGTTAACACTACATTCCAACGGATTGAGACCATTGATCGGCATGTGGCATCACTCGGTGTGCGGGTGGTCGAACACCAAAACGCCGAGGGGGCTTTCTTCACAGCCACCCACGACGCCGTCGTTATGCCATCCGGAGAAAGGTTCATTTCGACCGAAGCCTTCTATTTTACGTTGATGCACGAACTCGCGCATTGGAGCGGAGGGCAGGAGCGCCTCAGACGAACAATAATTGGATACAGACAGATCAACAGTCGCGAGGATGCAGAAACCTACGCACGTGAAGAGCTTGTTGCTGAAGCCACTGCCATGATCATAATGATAAAGCTCGGCATGCCGCCTAAAGATAAAAGCCAAGCAGCTCGATATTTTCAGGGCTATCTGTCCGTTATTGGGAACAAGGCAGAAGCCTTGGAGTATGTAATAAACGAAGCACACCGGGCCGCCGGACATATTCTGGCGTCTTCGCAGCTTATAGATATAAAGGTGCAATATGGACTGGTATGAAATGATCCCAGAAGCGACGAAGTCGATGGTCCGCATTTTTGCCGCCCAAGATAAAGACGTCGGCGAAATCGGGTTTCTCACGCATTTGAGTGAGAGCACAGTAGAGCGCATCCTGGCTGAACCTCACCCCCCTGTTCCGCAAGAGCTGATCGAAGGGTCCGACGGGCCGGTTAACACTACACCCAGTTGTGAATAAACCGCCCTTTCGAGCGGTTCCGGTTAGTATTCCGAGGCTAGCATCAGGGTCAGGACCCGCTTGGTGACAAAAGCATTGGCGGGATCAGGCGAGTGATACTTCATCGCTCGGTCGTAGTAGTCGATTTTCCAAAACAGCTTTTCCCCATTGACATCAAAAGCGCCGAAGTCGTGCTCGCCATGCGGATCGTTGTCCGGTGTAAAATCGGAAAATTCCGTGAGTTTGATCAAAGCAGCAGTGCGGAACACCGGCTCCAGCTCCTGAATGCCCGTCGTCATAACAAACATTCCTCCGATCAGCGTCGTCCGGAAATCGTCATTTAACTTGCGTATTTGTTCAACATTGTGGTTCACTTGTTTATCAGTCTTTGATTTTCGTGGTTTTAGATTGATAGGGCCTCCGGCTAAGAGGCCCACTTCCTAGACGTACAGCGCAACTTTAATTGCGATGTAGATCATCAGCCCTTGCAGGGCTAACCAGAGCAGTTCTTCGAGGGCCGCTCTGGTTTTTTTCAGTCCGTTCATGGTGCATCACCTCCTTTCCGTTAAGAAAAATATGTAGTAATACTCCATTTATGACAAGCAAAAAGTGAAGTAATACTATATTTTTGTTTACTGGACGGAGCTTGATTGCTATGTTGAAAATGAGAGATGAGCCAAATTCAGGACGCCCTATCAAACTTCAGCCCGGAACAGTGCCGGGCTGCTCGCGCCATTCTGAAAATGACCTATCTGGACACCTGCCAAGCAGCCGATCTGTCACAAGTGACCCTCAGCAAGTTTGAAGCGGGCGGCGAGGTGCGGGCCGCGGTCGTGGAGCGGCTTCGCGCTGCGTTCGAGGCGCGGGGCGTCACCTTCGCACCCGATGGCCTCGGGCTGACGTGGCAGCGGCCTGCCGGTTAACACTACGCCCCATCGATAAGTGAGAGGTTGAAACTGGCGCGGCGAAGCCTGCGCAAGGAGGCGGCTTGCCGCCTATGGAAGCCCGCCGCCGGGCGGCCGGATTGGGGTCAAGGCCCTTGCGGCCTTGAGGCCGATCCGGACGGCTGGCCTACCCAGTTAACACTACGTCCCATGGGGGCGACGGCGTCGCGCGTCAGTGATCGTTACCCGGAGGGCCGAAACCGCTGGGGCGGGTTCGGGAAGCCGCCGCAGGCGGCGCGTAGAGCACGCCCCGCAGGGGACGCCCGGTAATATCTGTCGCGATCCTGGACGCTGTTGCAGCAGCTGCAGGGGGCAGGATTTCATCTGCGCGACAGGGGCACCGGTTAACACTACGCACCACGACAGCCCGGGGCCATCTAGGCCAGGCTAACCGTGGCGTACCGCGCTTCGTCGGTTCGTACGAACGTATGTCGGTACGAACCGACGAACTACAGCTGGCGCTGCCAGCAGCCAGGGGTGTGGGGCAGGCAAGACCCCACCAGCCGCCTGCGGGCGGCTTGGGATGGTGTGGAAGGGTTTCCCTTCCGCCTTCGGCAGGCGTGGCCTGCCGAACACGGCACCGCAGGAGCCGCCGGCACGTCAGGGCGAAGTCCGGGACGTGCCGGCGGCGGCGCGTGGGCGCACCACCGCAGAGCAAAGCACCAGCCACGGCCGAAGATGGGCAGCCGGTCCCTGTTAGGCGCGAGTGTCAGCAATGAGTGAGGGCGAGTGACAGAAGGAAACGTCTGCCGCTTGTCTGCGCGGCAGACCGGCCACAGTCCGGCGGGGCGCGTCTAGCCCTGCAAACCGCGTCACCCCAGGCCCTCGGGCCACGTCCTTTTCAGGATGAACGACAGGCCACCCGACAGGCCACAAGCGAGCAGGGCGTTACCCTGCGAACCTACCGCGACAGAACCACCCCACGGGCACGGATGCCGGTAGCTCCCATGATGGAGACCGAATTGAGCGAGAAACCAAACAGAGGCGGCATGGCTGACATTGCACAGCGGCCCACCCGCCTGGTGGACGCAACGGCGACTTAGAGGAGAGGTGAAAGAGACCCAAACTTAGACGGTTATGGTTTGAGTACCCCGACCTTTACCGCAGAAATGCGGGCTGACCGACAGGCTATATGCCCCGGCGGCGGTCAAAAGCACTAAACGAAGGAAAGTATCTTAGGCGTGGATCATCTCGCCCAAGACTTGAAGCAGATGGGCTTGAACAGCGGGGGCGGAGCAATCCGCACCCGCGTTCAGCGCACCCGAGGTTTACAACTGATCGCCCGCGAGCTGCGGGCGATGGGGCACGTCCTGCCCTCGGCACGATCGATCAAGGACATTCACATTCAGAAGCTGGTGGCCAAGTGGACCGATGACGGCTTGGCCACCGGCACAATCAAGAACCGAGTGAGCTGGATGCGCACCTGGTCGCGCAATGTCCGCAAGGGCAGCGTGATCCCGAAAAGCAACGCGGATCTTGGGATCGAGCTGCGGGCGACGTTCAAGGGTAACCGGGCGGAAGCGACGAGGCTGGCGCAGTACGCCAGCCTGAACGAGCGCGATCAGCTCGCCGTCCGCCTGCAAATGGCCTTCGGGATGCGGGTCGAGGAAAGCATCCTTTTCGAGCCGGAAACCGCCGTACAGGGCGACGCCCTGCACATGAAAGCGAGTTGGTGCAAGGGCGGCCGGGCGCGGGTCATTCCGATCACGCACCAGCGGCAGCGGGAATTGCTGGACGAGCTGCGCACGTTCGTCGGCGAGCGATGCCTAGTGCCGGAGGGCATGAAAAGCGTCGTCTACCGTCGCCAGCTTGACCGCCGCACCTGGGCGGCGGGCATCCGCGACAAGCACAAACACAGGCATTGGTACGCCCAGTGGCGCTACCGCAAGTTGACCGGACAGGAGTGCACGGCGGCGGGCGGCAAACCGTTCGAGCAGATGACGGCAGCGGAGCGCCGGGCCGATTACCGGGCGCGGCAGACCATCACCCGCGAGCTGGGGCACGAGCGCCGCCAGATCACCGACGCGTACCTTGGCTATCGGTTCGCCCGCCGGAAGGGGGGCGCATGAAGCCCCGCCTAAATTCTCTGGTGGCTGACCTACGGGCGACCACAGCCGAAAACCGCGAAGCCCTGGCGGCGACCTTGTACGCCCTGGAAGGGCTGCGGGAGAGAATGCAGGCGGCAGCTAAGGCTGGGTTCGATCACCTGACCGTTCCGGGGCCGGATGGGCTGGACCTACGCGAGACCGAAGCCGCCGCCGCTGCCTTGGCGTGGCTGAAGGCCGAGAAGATCGGCCACCGATGGACCGCACGCGGCGGCGGCGATACCGCCGCCGGGACTGCTCAAGACTTGGTAGTGGACTGGCGCACGGCCGAGGTCGGCGGGGTCTGACCGCCAGGTGGGGGAGGCCCTATCCAGCCGGGTAACAGCTGCCGGATTGTCGCCACAGCGACGAGGGAGGGGGGGCCGCGCGAGTGGGGGGAGGGAGAGCTTGGCCCCGGGCCCCGCAGGAATAGCGGCACGGAGTGACGAGGAGCGAGAGAGGGAATGCGGCAGGGGCCGCAGTCCGGAACGAGCGACGAGAAACGAAGTGTGATGCAGCCAAAATGGCTATTAAACTATTTTATTAATGTGAGTTTTCAGTTTAGCAAGCCAGTCCTGATTTCAGGGGGATAGGGCGGGGCCTCGGGCAACCATTTGCCGTCGCCGATGACCCGCCGGATGGCATTGTCGATCACTTCCGGATCGCGGAGCAGGCCCCAGTGCGGCGGCTTCGGCTCTGTCCGTTTCATGCTCTCACGAACGCGCAGATAGGGGGCTTCGGGGTCGTCGTCGCCCGTCCGGAGGGCGTCCACACGAGCGCGGGCAATATCGACTTGGACGGCGTGTTCGACCCGCGCCCGCGCCTCGGCCCGCTGCCGGAGGTATTCGCGGGCGTTGGCAATCGCCTGCTGCTTCGCCTTTTCCTGCGCGGCTAGCTCTGCCTGTCTGGCTCGCTCTGCCGCCTCCCTGTGGTCGTCGGCGGCGCGCAGCTGACGGGCAAGCCCGGCCTCGTAGTCCCGGCGGATCTGCTGGCGTTCCTTTTCGGCTGCTACCCGCCGCTCGCTACGCTCCCGGAAATGCCTTGGCACGGCCTCTTTCAGAATTGCATAGGCCCGCAGGGACACCCATGGAATGTAAAGGATCAAGAACCACTGCCAGTGGCTTAGAACGGCGCCGATCCAACCTAAGACCGCACGCAGAAACTCGGCGTCGCTGCCGTTGGTCGTCCGTAGCCATGTCGGCGTCATCGGCCGGAATGGCCCGATGAAGCCGACGACCGGGTGAAAGGCCAATAGGAACGCGAGGATCAGCCAGCACCAGACGAAGGCCTTGGCCGCGCTGGCGATGAGTTCCGGCCAGAACCGGCCCTTGCTCGCCCCGGTAAAGTAGCCCTCCAAACCATCGCCAACCCGCTCGGACAACGAGGGTTCGCGCTTCTGGAAGGCGCGGCGATAATTCGGGTCATCGGGAACAAGCTGATTGCCCGGCACGGCGGCCTCGGTAAGCTGGGCCGCCAGTGGAGCGGCGGGCCGATGTTGCCGACATACAGACAAGCTGCAAGCCCTGCCCCGTCCGGAGCTGATGACCGGATCGAACTGGGCACGGCGCTGCCGGATGCCGCCACCTTGGACAGGCTGGTCGCCAAGTGGACCGAAGCGGTTTCAGATCCGTACCTGCCTGTGGCGGAGCGGCTGGCACTCACGCCGCTGGGGTTCGAGGCTTACTGTTACGCCGTCGAAGGGCGGGACAAGATCGCCCGCGAGACCCGCCGCCGCGAAGCGCTGACCTGGCAGATCGAGGACACCGGGAAAGGGGTCGGCACCCTCCATGTCCTGGGCGAGGAAAGCCCGGAGGTGCTGGCGTTCCTTCGCTTTGACCGGCAGAGCGACGACACCCCGGATCTCGCCGGCTGGCTGCGCTACCTCCGCCGGAAAATCCCCCTCGAGAAGCTGATGGAGCGTTGGCCGGAGTTCCGGCCGGTGGCGGCCTTTCCAGAGGCCAGCCGGCGAATGCACACCCTCGTCGTCGCCGCAACGGGGCACGGTAAGTCGGAGGTGCTGAAGGCCCTCCTGCACCCCTACGCCCAGCACCGGCGGGCGGGCGTTCTCCTCATCGATCCCGGCCGGACCCTAGCGGTGGACGTCGCCCGCTGGCCCGAACTGCACCGGGACAATCGGATTATCTACGTGGAGCCGGAACTGCGCGCCGGTCTGACAGTCGGGTTCAACCCGTTCGACCGCGCCCACCTGCTCGATGTCCGCGAAAAGAGCCACCTGGCGGAGACCATCGGCACGGCGATCAGCGAAATGACCGCCAACCTGACCGACAACATGGAAACGCTGGTCACCAACTGCGCGCGGGTGCTGTTGGATCAACCCGACGCCACCATGGAGGATCTGGGCCGGATGGTGGTCGAGCCGCCGGACCCGAAGAAATCGCCGTTCGGAGGGTTCATCGACCGTCGCCGGGAGCGATTGTTACAGGCGGCCTACCACCACCCTGACCGGCATGTGCGCGACTTTTTCCGTTTCCGCTTTGGGGCCGGGTCCTACGCCTTGAACCGGGATTTTCTCGGCAATCGCGTAGACCGGATTACCGGCATGGTGGACGTGCGCAACGCCCTGTTCGGTCCCTCCACCATCGACCTGGAGCGCGAGCTGGACGCCGGAAAGTTCGTCGTCGTGAACCTCGCCAAATACGGCAAGCGCAAGCAGCGGGCCGCGATCGGGCGGCTGCTGGTGACGATGGCTGCCGCGATCGGCTCCCGGCGGATGCAGCGCGAGGGACCGTACACGCCCCTGCACTTGGTCGTGGACGAGGTTTCCGCGATGACCAGCCCGCAGATGATCGAGGTGCTGAACGAACAACGGAAAGTCGGCGTGCACGCTACGTTTGCACAGCAAACGGAGGGCGAGGGGTTCAGCAAAGAGCAGGCGATGGCCCTTGTCGGCAACACGCGGTGCCGCCTTGCCGCCCTTGATGATCTCAGGCGCGGGGCGGAGCTGCTGGCCTACCGGGGCAAGGCCGACGAGCTGCCGCCGCTGCAGCGCGGACAGTTCTGGGTGCATTGGGAGGGGGTGCCAGGCGTCCACACCGTGCAGGTCCGCAGCGATCTCGTCGTCCGCGATACGGAGGGCAAGCTACGAGCAGATGTAAGCCCGGATCGATGGCTGCCGGAGGCGGCCTGGCAGGCTTACGTTGCGGGACTGACGCGGCCGGGCGGGTACTATCGCCGCTCAGAGGTGGCGCTGCCGGACGAGGTCGAGCCGATCCCACCAGCCCGCAACCCGCCTGTGCCGGAGGCACCGCCACGGCCTGTACCGCGTACCGCGGAGCCTCCTGCAGAACGTGCTGGTGCCGCAGCGCAGACCGTCCCGGAGCGGCCTGCCACGAGCCGGCCTCAAGAAGCGCTGAGGCCAGCCGCAAAGCCGACTGCAGCTGCCAGCCCTCCTATAAACGTACAATCGTACGAGCGTACGAACGTACAGAACGAGGCCCGTACACCGGAAGCGCCGGCGAACGCTCCGCCTCGGCGCGGGCGCACCGCCAGCGCGCCGATCCTGGTGACGACAAAACCCGAGAAACCCGCCGCGCCTTCAACCCAGAGCCCCAGTGAGGGTAATGACGTGCTCAAGAAGCCTGAGCTTCCCATACAGGAGCCATCGCAGCCGCCAGCCGCTTCGACGGTGAAGCGTGCGGATGCCAGTGGGCAAGCTGGCGATACATCGATGATGCCCCCCCTGCGCTCAGCCGAACTGGGCCTGAAGAAGCCGCTACGTCCCGGTGAGCAACCACCACCTCAGGAGAAAGCATCATCCGCTGCCGGCAAGCTTGTTCGCCCAAAGATTGACACGCAAGGCCCTGGTCAGGATCGCAAACTGCCCTCTATCAATCGGGGTCACGAACCGGACTAGGACACCGCCATGCCGCGTGAGGTGCCCGTTTCACCCTTGCAGCTGCGCTTGCTCAAGGCACTGCATGTCTACCGGCTGCTGACCTACGACATGATGCGCCGGGTGGGCGTGGGCCGGGATCCGGGCGCCCTCGCGGGCGCAGCCCGCTATCTCCATGCACGAGGGTTAGTGGGCCGGCATGAGGGTGTGCTGGTCAGCCGGGTCACGTCGCTGCCGCTGATCTACTGGCTGACGCCCCGGGGCGCCGGCGCGCTGTTTCAGCACGACGGCACCGACGCGGTGGGCTCGGAACGCACCTTTGGTGATCTGCACGAGGTGCTGCACCGCCTGGGGATCGTGGACATCCATATTGCTCTCAGGGCCTGGGCGGAGGCAGCCGGCGTGGAGCTGCTGCAGTACGTCACCGATTTTGAACCGGGCTCACGCGGCCGGCACAAAGCCACCAAAATCGACGGCCCCGGTCTGACGTTCGTGCCGGATGCATTGGCTTGGCTGCGCCTGCCTGGCGAGAGCGAGGCCGACCTGCTTGTGATCGAGTTGGAGCGTGGCGGCGAACGGGGCGACCTGACCCGGTTCTTCAGCGGCAGTCAGAACCGGGGCAAACTGACGTTCCTCCGCACCGTCAGTGCCGGGTGCTACATCGAGAACGCCCTTGGCACGCCAGCGCGGCCCCTGGCTCGTCCACGCTTCCTCGTCGTTTTCAAAGACGACGCACTCCGGGAAAAGGCCCTGGCGCGCTGGAACGCGGCGCGGTTTGAGCCCAACCACGACGATTGGAGCTGGTTTTTCATCAAAAGCCTGCCCGAGGTCGCCGCAGATCCTGGCGGCGGCTGGCATCAGCCTGGTGACCGGGCGCAACGGCCTCTGTTCCGCAAGCTTGGCCAGACGCTGGAACCAACGCCGGCTTGAACGTGCGTGTGAACATCCCGCGGGGCCTACTCGCCGTCGTCGCTCAAATCTGGGGCGAGGGTCTAACCAGCGGCGGCCGGGTCAACGCTCCGTCAGCGCCCCAAAATCAACCTGATTTGTGATTTAATATCAGCGACTTATGAGATCACCTGATCCCCAGACAACGCTGTGCCTGCAGCTTCACCTTAAATCTGGGGCGAGGGTCTGAGCGGCGGCAGGCCATCGTCTCAGGCGCGGCGCGGGGCAAGTTCATCCTCACCAAGCCACAGGGTCAGCCTTGGCAGAACGGGCGCAGCGCGCCCGTCGGTCGACGACCCGCGCAGCGGGTTCAACGGTGCAGGCGCTAGGAGGGCCACAGGCGGCGGTTTTAGGCCGCTTTGGCGCCTTCGTCGCTCTAACTCCCGTTCGGCTGCCACAACGCATCCTAGAGGGCGCACAGGCCGCCAACACCACGACCCCTCGAAAGCCCAACTTGGCCGCCCGGTAGGGCGGCCTCCTATCAAAGCTAGCCGCCGTAGGCGGCTTCCGGTTTGGGTGGGGGAGCGGGTGGCGCGTTAGCGCCAGGGGCGGGGGTTGAGTTGCAGATGTCCTGGGAGGAGGCACTGCAGCCCTGACTTCGTTTGTGGTCAGTTCGATTTCGGGGTTGTGGAAAGGCTGGGGACGTCTTTGTTAAGTCTTTAAATATATCTAATAGAAAAGGTCTTTAGAGAAATTCCGCTGCTGGCGCCTGGGGTTACACCCTAAATCTGGGGCGAGGTTTTATTAAACTGGGGCGAGGGACGACAAATCTGGGGCGAGGGGTTCCAAAATCTGGGGCGAGGGTCTGATTTTGAGGGGGGTCGGCAGGCAAATCTGGGGCGAGGGTCTGAAACCGACTTCTGGCGGCAGAAATCTGGGGCGAGGGATCGGCGGGCCAGAGGTTTAGCGCCACATTCTGGGGCGAGGGTCTGAAACGGCCCTGAATGGGTGTGTCTGACCGGGATCGCCACGGGTCGAAGTGCCTGAAAACGGCCTTTTGGGCCAATTCTGGGGCGAGGTTTCCCGCTAAAGCCACGGTTAACAAAGGGTTTCCGCCAAAAACTGGGGCGAGGTTTCCCGCCTGATCATGCCGCGTCGGGCGAGAGAGGCTCGGGATCTGCGCCTGTGGTCTGCTCGGCCAGCTCATTGGCCTTGCTGACCAAAAGCTCCATCTCGCCCTGGGTCGGCAGAGCATGGACGTAGTGCCAGCGGCGGCCCTTGTGCCAGCCGGATCCGGTTACCTCCTCGCGGTAGCTCGCCAATCCCTTAGCGGCGACCATGTCCTTGAAGGCCTCGCGGCATTCCTTGCGGAACTGGCTGCGCTTGGCCGCTGTCGCCCCCTCGCCCCAGAGTTGGCGCCCGGCGAGATGCGCCAGCCGTTCCTCATCGATCCAGGTATGGTTCGGCTGACTGTCGATGAACGGCCAAAACACCTTGGCGTGGTCGGACTTCAGGCGGAACTGCACCTCGGCGTTGACGCTGACCAGGGCAGCCTTCTGGATCATGTTCACGACGGTTTGCCCGTAACGCACGACCACCTCGCTATCGAGCTGGGCGCCGGACCAGGACAGTTTCGTGATCATCGGCTCGGAGGAGCCCGCGGTATCTGCCAGGCGGCTTTGGCTCCGGCTCTTGAAGATCTTTTCCATGTCCTCCAGGGAGCGCCCCTGGTGGATGATCAGGCTGACCTGCTGGATCTCCTGAAACACGGTCATCAGCGTGAGCAGATTGTTGACGTGCTCGGTCTTGTTGAGGGCCTTGAGCAAGGCCCGCCACGTGGTTTTCGTCTCGCAAACCGAGAGCAGCGGTGGAATGAAGGTGCCGCTGCGGTAGGCCGGATTGTTCTCGTAAACCGTGGTCGGCTTCATCCGGAACAGCGCGTAAATCGCGTCGCGGTGCTGGCTGCCGAGTTCCCGGCCCTTCACCTCGATCACGGAGTAACCCGGGACCACGTAGGTCTGCGAGAAGTTGCTGTCTGTGATCAGCCCCTGCCGCCGCGGGGCGAAGGCGGACGTGCGTGCCAAACGGTCCGGCAGCATCGACGGGTTCTTGCGGCCGCGCTTGTTCTGCATCGTGCGCTTCTTGCGCTCGATGCGGGCGATTTCGGCCGGCGTGAGGTTGAACAGGTCGGTCATGGCAGGAGGAAACGCTACCGCGGAACGGGAAACCTCGCACCAGATTTGCAACACTCTATGCCCAAAACGGCAGCACTCTTAGTGAGATAGCCGGCGCATGTCGTGACGCTGCAACAGCGTGAGGCCAGCCGACGACCGTACGGTCGTACGAACGTACGTTCGTCGGTTGGTATCTAGGAGTGATTAGCCCGGTACTCTTCCCAGATGCGCAGGAACAGCTCGCTGTTGGTCATGTCGCGCTCGGCGGCATAGGCTTTGAACTGCCGGCGAACCTCGGCAGGCACCTGGAACGGCATCTGCACCGAAGCGGTCGCCGCGGCGCGGCGCAGGACAGGCTCGGCATTGGTTTCAGCCGGCGGCTTGCCTTTGCTCGGCAGCGGCTTGGGCAGGCGCTTACCGGGCTCAGGCGCAGCTGCAGCCTCAGGTGCGAGGTCGGGCTTGGGTGGGCGCGGTAGCGAGGTCACGGTGGCGCTGCTCATGCGGCGTTCTCTTTCTTCGATGCGGGTTCAGCCTGGGTCAGGCGCTCAATGAGTTCAACAAACACCTGCCGGGCGCGATCGGCCAAGCCCTTGTGCTTCACCTCCGTCAGGGTCTGCCCAACGTCGAGGGCGCGGCGGTAGAGGGTGGCGTCTTTGAGGGTGGTGTTGGCCACGTAGTAGCCAGCCTCTTCAAAGTAATCGCGGGCCTGCTGGATCTCGACGGCGCTGTCGCCCACCTTGGTCAGCAGCACGACGATCCGCTGTTTCTCCACGCCACCCTTTTTCAGGTCGTGAAGCACGCGCACGGTGGGCTCCAGATCGTCCGTGCCGATGCCACTTGGCACCACCACCAGCTTGCTCGCCGTGGCAGCCTGCAGCGTGTCCCTGGTCGCAAACCCTGGGCAGTCGAGGATCATCACGTGGAAGAACCGGGCATCCTTGAGCGCCTTATCGAGGGTCATGGTCTCCACCCGGATCGCCGGTGTGTACCCGTTGGCCGCCCGGCGGCGCATCCAGTTCCATGACGTGCTTTGCGCCACGTCCAGGTCAGCGATCTTCACCTCCCAACCGCCATCGTCCATGCGGGCGAACTGCTCGCCCAGCATGCGGGCGATGGTGCTTTTGCCAACGCCACCTTTCTGCCCGAGCACGCTGATGATGTAAGGGTCTGCCATGATTTGCCTTTTCCTTTCTCGACGCTCCTACGCTCGTATGGTCGTACGTACGTATGGGTGTATGAGCCGCGTTCTGTAGGGTCGTACATACCGCGCTTCGGTGGTTCGTACGGTTTCACACTTCACGGCTGCGGTGAAGTCATAGCGATGCGGCAGCACCGTCGATGAGACCACTTCACGGACCCGGTGTGCTCAGAAAGATACGAAACGCGGGATGTACATACCTACTTTTGTAGGTTCGTACGTACGTACGCCGGTACGACCGCGCTACAGGATCGCCGTCAGCGCCGGATCGACCTGGCTGTTGACGATGATCATCTGCGGTGGGCAAACGGCCAGGAAGCGGCTGTGTGTTGCCGTCCAAAGCGCCGCCTGGGGTGACAGCCAGTGCGTCAGGGTCTCGATCTCCTGATAGGCGTTCAGGAGGTTGAGCTGCACAATCGGCTCGTAATGCGCGATCCGGTTCCGCAGACCGCGCACGTCATCGAGCTGACCGGACACGCTGCGGCGGTGGATGCCACGGGCCCCCACGAAGATCGGCCGCAGATGCTGCCAGAGGTGATGCTGGTGGCGGTTAAACATGCCGGTCCAGAACCCCAGGCTGAGTTCGGCCACCACGTGCCCCCGGGTCAGACCCGTACCGAGCGAAGCAAGCTTGCGGTGGGCATCCTGTACCTTGCGCTGCAGGGGCACATGGCGGACCACCGCGGGATCGTTGAACCAGTTCGAGGTGAACTGGGCACTCAGCGCATCGTCCACGCGGTTGCGCAGCACGATCTCCAGGGTGTGCAGCGGCGTGTAGAAAGCCTCGGCCAGAGCGACGTTGCGGGCGTAGAGCCGGTGAGCCAACGCGGCATCGTTGTTGGCCCAAGCCAGATAGCGGGCGAAGCGGGCCGGCGCGACCGTATCAACGAACGTGCTCATGTCCTCAAACAACCCCCTTGAACTTTTCGGCCAGTTGGCCCATTATATTTGGGTAAGCCCCGGTTGGTCCCTGCTCTGCATACCTCCGGGGTAAGCTTTTTCTATCGTTTATGCAAATATTCTTCTGCAGTCCGCACAATCGACTGGCGCCCTGTTCACGAGAAAGCCGCCCGTAAAGGAGCGGCTTTTAATGTATCTGGGCCAGGAATTTCACTCAGAACAGTCGGCATTTTAATCATCGGCAAAGCGTCGCGCCACTCCTGTGGAACAGGATCAATTAAAGCTGTGGAAACCGAGGAACGGATCGCTTAGATCTTCTTGGTTTTGGCTGATTAGCTTGATTTTGTGAAATAAATTGGATCCTGGATGCTGTAACTTGTGTCCAGGTGATCGAAAAAACCTCCGCCCAGAAACTGGATGGAGGCATATCGAAAGCTGCTCAGGGCAGCGGCAGAGGACGCATCGCACGAAGCGCCTCAAGAGCACCACGGGTCCAGTCCTTGCGCAGGTACGCACTGTCGTACCAGCGGGCCAGCCAGCGGTTGTTCATGCATTCATCGTAGGTGTAGCGCATAACTAACCTCACAGGGGAAAAGTGATGGAGTGGTTTTCTCCTCTCTATAGATCATTTCCGTAGAGTTATCTGACAGATAGACTTCTGCTCACCTACTCAAAACCGGTCCCCTAGCAACCTTATGCATATGGCGATAAACCACCTGAACGCACTGTTTTTGGCTGGGGGCAAGGTGTGGCTCAAGCACGCTGGGTGGCAGACGCAATCGATGTCCTAGAGGAACGTGGATGCCAATTAGAAATTACAGATAAAAACCATTACAAAATCTATATCTACTACCAAGGCAGGAAGCTGCCAAAGCCATGGATAGCCCCCAAAACCCCAAGTGATTATAGATCGCAAAAGAACTCGATTGCTGGCCTTAAAAGATTGCTGCGTGAGGAGGGGATCGAACCGCCGCAGTTCCGTTACAGAGGCGATCAACCCGATACGGATTGGGCACGCTTGTGGGACATCATCGATGAGGCAGAAGCCTCTGATCCGTCTCAGGAGTAGCCGTCCGTGAGTGACCAGGCAGCGCCAGCATATGCACGCAAGGTTGCGCTGATTATCGGCAACAACGACTATCGGCATCTGCCGAAACTGCGTAATGCTGTCAACGACGCTCGTCTTCTGGCTAATCGTTTAAGTTCTGCTGGCTACGAGATTGAACTTTGCGAGAATATCAGGCTGACCGAGTTCAACCGCGCTCTGAAGATATTTAGGTCCAAACTTGTATCTGGAAGCCTTGGGGTACTTTGGTATTCAGGCCATGGCGTCCAAAGTGGCGGGCGCAACTATTTGATCCCCGTCAATGCCGAACTCTATGCACAAAATGACCTGCATGGTCAGTCTGTTTCCCTTACGGATACTCTCGATCGCTTTGATCGTACGTCCCATAATGCCTTGCTCGTCTTTATCGACGCCTGCCGACGAGATCTGTTTTTGGAGAACAATACGCGGGATATAACCTCTGCAACGGGCCTAAACCTGGCTCATACGCGAACACCCCAAGGGACATACATCGTCTATTCTGCCGGCAGCAACCAAGCTGCCTTGGACTCACTGGGCAGAGGTGATGACAGCCCGAATGGTCTCTTTGCCAGAGAGCTGATCCCGCGCATGACTGAGCCTGGCGTGGACGTTGAAACAGCCTTCAAACAGGCAAGGCGGGTCGTTAGAGAATGCGCAAGATCCATCGGAAAGGAACAGGATCCGGCATACTACAATGAACTATCTGACGACGTTTGCCTGATCGAAGCAAAGACAGTATCTTCGGGTAATTCATCTGCTTCACCAACGAACGTGGTTGAAACTGATACGATAAATGGCAGCTCTCCTGCGGACGGATTACTTCCTTCTGAAGCTCCTACCGTACTGATCCGCTCCCCTAAATGGCTCGATAAGCCGTTTATATCTGACGCAAAATCCCCGCGAGAGGCTATTGCAAGTCACACAGATACGCGCTCATGGGCTACCTGGGCGAATGAGAAATTGTATACCTATCTTATAAACAACAGGATCGCGGATGTCGCAAAAATCCAGCATCCGTCAAAGCTCATCGCCAAGCGTGTCGTCAACGGATTTCAGTTTGTCACATTTGATGATGGCTTTGAGATTTGTCCCTATCTAAGCCAGGTTTCAGTATTCCATACATTTGCAAATGCAATTTCGTCTCTCACCGCGACACAAGGCACCCCTCTCATTAGCAAAATTTCCAGCAGATTTCTCCGTTTGACGCGCTTAGGCTCTGCACATTCGGAAACTTATGAGATCAATACAGTCGATTTTGATGCTTCCAAATACTATGGTCAAATTGTTGCGAAGGTTACGTACCGCGATAAGCCAGGCTTATTGATGATAGATCCAGGGTACGGCTCATACATTTTGCATGGCGGACCTCATTTTCACCCGACGGCTGAGCATTTTTCAATGAGCCGCCATACCGATGCAGAGAGTTGAACCGGGCTGCTAACAAGAAGAGGTTTGCTGTATCCTTACACTCAATAGCGGAACGGGTAGGGGCCGAGGAACAAGTCCCCAAGTGCCTTGCGGTGCCGGTAGGTGAACCAGCGCTGGCGCAGGTGCTCGGCGCGGTCGTGCAGGATGTGGCAGCGCTGGCAGAGCGCCTTAAGGTTCTTTGGGTCGTTGTTGCCCGGATCGTGGTCAAGATGCGCGCAGGCGAGATAGACCTGCGTGGTCTCGATCACCGTGCCGGCCGGCAGGCATTCCAGCGGCGCCAGTTTCAGGGGCCGCCCCCGGCCGCTACGCCAAGTCTGCGCCTTCGCGTCCCACCAGCGCCCATCCCCCAGGTGAAAGACCAGCTGGCCATGCGGCCGCCCACACTCCTCGCAGCAGCCCTTGGCCCGGCCGAAGCGGATCACGTCGGACAGCTGCGCCCAGTCGATCGGGTAGAAAAAGCGGTTCTCCGGGCGGATCGGCATCGCGTCAGCTCTCCGGGCGCGCCTGGCTGCGCGCGCGTGCCTGCGGGAAGTAGGTGTAGAAGGTCCGTGCGCTGACGCCGAGGCGCTTGGCGATCTCGGCAATTGGGATGGTGCCAGCGTCGATCATCGCCCGGCCGGCGGCCAGGTCGGCGTCGGACAACCGGCGCGGGCGTCCGCCCTTGCGCCCGCGGGCCAGGGCAGCCTTAAGGCCGGCGTGGGTCCGCTCGCGGTTCAGGTCCAGGAAATACTCGGCAATGGTGCCGAGGAAGTTGAACATCATCCGGCCGGTGGCGGTCTCGGTGTCCACCTGCTCGGTGAGGGAGCGCAGCTTCACGCCGCGCTCCTGCAGCATGTGCGCGGTGTCGAGCATTTCACGGAGGGAGCGGCCGAGGCGGTCGATCTTCCAGACCACCAGCTGGTCCTCGGTGCGCAGGAAGTCCAACGCGCCTTCCAAGGCCGGGCGCTTGGTGCCGGCGCGGCCGCTCTCCTTCTCCTCAAAGATCCGGGTGCAGCCGGCGGCCTTCAAGGCATCGCGCTGCAGGTCCAGGTTCTGGTCCTCGGTCGAAACGCGCGCATAGCCGATCAGCATGTGAAGATTGTACGAAAATACCCTTTTTCGCACAATAGTTTTATTCACATATTTTCTTCACGCAAACGGGGCTGTTTTGGTTGCCGAGGGAGGGGGTTCGCGCTCATGTGCAGAAAACGGTCGTTTTTTGCACATGAACCGTAGAAGCATCGGTCAAGGGGTTACGGCTTAGCTCGGGCGTTGGTCCACAATTTTTTGTGGGCCAACGCCTAACCGACCCGTTGCGGGCGTTGCTCCGCTTACTGCTTTAACTTATCCAACTCCGGCTAACGATCTCACCGCCGCCGGTCCCCCAATGCAGCTCCGTATCAATATTCCTGGACGGATGCAGGACGCTTTGAAGCGGCTGCTGGTCGAGCATTACAAGGGTCAGGATCCACGACTGGTCTGGTCCCAGCTGGTGGCCACACACTCGCCGACCATTTTGGCCTCCGGCTTTCAATCGATCACGTCGCAGATCCAGGATCCGGATTTCTATCAGGACAACTACCAGGACGATTTCACCGTCAACGACGAGCACGAAGGGTTCTTCAGGACGGCCAAAGGCCTGAAGATCACGCGGGCGGCCAAGAAGGCCGAGGGGAAGAACGGGCATACCGTCAGAAACAACAACGGCGCCGTGATGCGCGAGGTGCTGTTTCTGGAACTGATCCGCTGCAACTTTATGCGCCTGAACGACGACGGCAGCGTTACCATAAATATTCCAAATAAATAAGTAAGCTATACAACAGATTGTATTTGACGCGGTGCTCCGCGAAGCGCTGAATGCTCTTGGAACCTTTTTTCTTTCAACCTCGGTGGTTGGAAGGTTCCGTTTCAGCGTGGCTGTCGGGCCACGAATGAGGAGGGCCACCCGCAAGGGTGGCCCTCTGCCTTATTAGCTGTTCCGCCGCCGCCGCCGCGCGGTGAGCCACAGCTGCATACCGGCGATCGTGCACGACCCGCCGGCGATCGCGACGCCGGCGAGGTTGATCCAGTCGCTAACTTCCATTGGGCCCTCGGTGGTTTGCCTGAGCGGTGTCGGCCGCCCGCGCCTAACGCACCAATAGAGATAAGCTACGCGGAACCAGATAAAAGAGATCGTTTCGGAGTTTATCACCGAATACATCGTTGCAAGGCTGAACTATAGCTGGATTTTTGGCGGTTTATTCAGGAGGCCCGCCAGATCAGCTTTCCTCGGCAAGATTGGTGTTGCAACTCAGGCTGCTCCGCTTACTAAGCCCACCTCGGGACGGGTGGCTCGGTTGCCGTCGCGGTGCCAGGGGCGACGCCATCCTGCGCCGACCCCTGATCGGTGGATCAAGACGCGGCGGCGCAGGATGATGAACACGGCTCGGCTGTGGCCGGCGACAGGGCCGTGGGCTCCGCCAGCGCCTCGATGATCCGGCAGGCGCCGACGCTGCCGCCCGCGCAGGTGTCGATCATCCGGGTCAGTTCGCCCCTGAGCGCCGTTAGCTGCGCAATCCGCGCATCCACGGCGACCAGCTGCTGGCGAGCCAGCGCATCCACGGTGCCGCAGGAGGCGTCCGGCTGCTCTTGCAGGGCGAGCATGGTGCGGATGGCGTCCAGCTCGAACCCGAGCTGGCGGGCATGGCGGATGAACGTCAGCCGCCGCACGTCCGCGTCGCCATACAGGCGGCGCCCACTCTCGCTGCGCTGTGCTTCCGGCAGCACACCGGACCGCTCATAGAAGCGGATGGTTTCGATGTGGACGCCGGTACGCCGCGACAGCTCGCCGATCGGGATCAAAATGCGCTTGCTCCTGTAGTGGCTACAGGATGTAACGTCGGGCGCAATGAGACAAGGATTTTGAGAATGGCTGCCGCCCTCCGGCAGAGAACGCGCCGCGCCTGGCACTGGACCGCACTGGTCCAGGCGCTGGTGTTTGCGTTCGTGCTGGTGGTGGCGGTTCCGGCCCCTGTTGAAGCGTCTCACCAGCCCCATCCGGCGGCTGTCGTTAGCCTCAGCCTGAGCATTGATCAGCCCGCCGCCGCCGGGGAGGGGGGCGACGTCTGCCTGCTCTGCCATCACCACTGCGGCTGCCATCAAGCCGCTTGCCTGGAAACCCCGGCTTCCTTCATGCCGCCGGCACCCGTCCGGGTGACCTACCGGCCGACCGCGCAGCAGGTGGTTTCGATCAGCACCGAAGGCCTGCTGCGTCCGCCACGCGCCTGAGGGGACCACGCCATGCGGCGTGGCGCCGGCGCAGAGCCTGTTGAGGCCTGCGCGGCCCTGTTCTGATCCGCTCACCACAAGGGAACGATCCAACCCCTCGGCGCCCCAGGGCGTCCCAGGCTGGCGTCCCGCAAGACACATCCTCCATGCGCGCTCTTCTCCTTCTTCCTGTTCTGGCCGCCGGCATCGCGATCGGCGGTGCGGTGCCGGGCATCGCCACGCACACCCAAGGCGCGCTCGCCCGCCTCGGCCTCGGGCCGGCTCCGGCGGCTCCGTCCACGCCGGCCACCAAACCCGACGACCACGACCAGCCGGCCAAGCCCGCCGCGCACGGCCACACCGGCGAGGAGGGGGAGGGCAAGGAACACGGCGAGGCCGGCGAGATCCACATGACCGCCGAGCAGATCACCAGTCAGGAGATCGGCACGGCCGCCGTCGCCGGCGGCACCCTGTCCCGGCACCTGGTGGTGCCCGGCACGGTCACCCCGGATGCGGACCGCCTGGTACGCGTGCCGGCGCGGGTGGTCGGCACCGTCGCCGAAATGCGCAAGCGTCTGGGCGACAAGGTGCAGAAGGGCGATGTGGTCGCGGTGCTCGACAGCCGCGAGGTGGCGGACGCCAAGAGCGACTTCCTGACCGCCGGCGTGCAGGCCGAGCTGCAGAAGATCAATTTCGAGCGGCAGCAGAAGCTGATCAGCAGCCAGGCCACCGCGCAGGTGTCGTTCGACCAGGCGCGGGCGACTTACCAGGAAAGCCAGCTGCGCCTCGATCTGGCCCGCCAGAAACTCTCGGCCCTTGGCCTCAACGCCGCCGAGGTGGCCGCGGCGGCCAAGCGGGACGAAGCCACGCCCAACCAGTCGAGCCTGCGGCTGTTTCCGCTGCGCGCGCCGATGGATGGGCGGATTGTCGAGCGCAAGGTTGATGTCGGCACCAAGGTCGGCGGGGAGGGCGACCCGGCCGACGTCTACACCATCGCCGACCTGTCCACGGTCTGGGTCGAGCTGGCGGTGCCGACCACCGCGCTGATCAATGTGGCCGAGGGCGCCAAGGTGCTCATTGGCACCGGCACCGACGAAAAAACCCTGCGCGCCGAGGGGCAGGTGGTCTTCATCAGCCCATTCCTGAACGCGGACACGCGCAGCGCCCGCGTGATCGTCGCCCTGCCCAATCCGGACCAGACCTGGCGGCCGGGCACCTTCGTGACCGCCGCGGTGGCCATCGCCGAGGAAACCGTGCCGGTGCGCGTCCCGCGCACCGCCCTACAGACAGTCGAAGGCCAGCTAGTCGCCTTCGTGCGCACCGACGAGGGCTTTGAACGGCGCGCGGTCAAGGTCGGCCGGTCCGACGACGATGCGTTCGAGGTCACCGAGGGCTTGGCCGCTGGCGACGAGATCGCCGTGGCCAACACCTTTTTGCTCAAGGCGGAACTCGGCAAGGCCGAGGCCGGCGACGACGACTGAGGGCGCAGCCGATGATCTCCCGCGTCCTGGACTTCTCCGTGCACCAGCGCTGGCTGGTGGTGCTGCTGTCGCTGCTGGCCGCGGCGTTGGGCGTCTATTCGCTCAGTCGCCTGCCGATCGACGCGGTGCC
>SXGT01344885.1_pt1 | contig 28247 bp, 21 predicted proteins | sample 3176221 | NCBI WGS metagenome assembly SXGT01 (sample SAMN11356862, study PRJNA531348) | freshwater metagenome | isolation source: freshwater sample F1-120 | place: China: Fuxian Lake, Yuxi | collected 2017-12-25 | reverse complement strand
GCCGAGACGGGCGCCGAACCCATTGGCAAGATCGTGATTGGCACGGTCAAGGGCGACATTCACGACATTGGCAAGAACCTTGTGTGCATGATGCTTGAGGGCGCGGGCTTCGAAGTGATCGACCTCGGCATCAACACTTCGGCCGATGATTTTCTCGCCGCACTCGACGAGCACCACCCCGACATTCTTGGCATGTCGGCGTTGCTCACTACCACGATGCCGTACATGAAGGTAGTTATCGACACGTTGAAGGCGAAGGGCCTCCGTGACGAGTACATCGTGTTGGTTGGCGGCGCACCGCTGAACGAAGAGTTTGGTGTCGCAGTTGGCGCGGACGCATATTGCCGCGACGCCGCGATCGCTGCCGAAACCGCCAAGGCGCTAGTACAGGCCCGTCGCGCGGCCTGAGTTACCAATGACCCAGTCGGCGATGTCGTTGGCCAACCCGCCTTTGATTGTTGCGTGCGGCGCGTTGGCGCGCGATTTGCGGGCCGTGCTCACGGCATCCGATCTCGCTCACACAATCGAAGTGAGCTACCTCCCAGCGAACTTGCACAATTCGCCGGCCGACATTGTCCCAACTTTGAGGCCGATGATTGCGGCGGCAATAGCTCGGGATCGCCCTGTATTTGTTGGTTATTCCGATTGCGGCACCGGGGGTTTGCTCGACGCCATGTTGGCTGAGTTTCCTGGGGTGAATAGGTTGCCGGGCGCGCATTGTTATGAGATGTTCGCAGGAGCCGAATGCTTCGCCGAACTCCACGAAGCCGTGCCCGGCACCTTTTACCTCACTGATTTTCTCGCGTTGCATTTCGACGCGTTGGTATGGGCAGGCCTCGGCCTCGACCGCCATCCTGAATTGCGCGGCATCTATTTCGACAACTACACGCGCGTGGTGCACTTGGCCCAAGGTAATGAGTGCCAATCCGCGACGGCAGCGCGCGGGGCGGCTGATCGTCTTGGTTTGCCCCTGGTGACCGCGGCAGTCGGTCGCGATGCGTTACGCAGAGTCGTGGAGCAGCACTATGGCTCGGCGTAGCAGAACTAACGAAATTGTAGTCATCAAGTGGCGCGATATCCCCGCGCAGATCAATGGGAGGCTCGGCGAAGATCGTCATCAGGTGATCTTGCCGCGACGGTTTCAACGCGCAATCGATGAAGCGGCGATGATCGCCGATAGGAAGACCGCGAACGAGTATGTCGCTGAATGGCGCCGCGACACGACACCATTCGAAGGCGACCTCACGGCGTTGCAATCCAGGGTCGATGCAATCGCCGAGGGTATTGAAGCCGAATTCACTCGCGAACGCCTTCAGGAATTTGTGGTGTGCGGCGGATGGAGCCCGGCATGACCACGATCGAAACGCCAAGCGTTGAAGTGGTGTTCGCTCCGAGTGGCCGCCGGGGCGCGGTTGATGTGGGCACGACGGTGCTTGACGCGGCCCGATTGCTCGGTGTCGATCTTGATTCGGTATGCGGTGGCCGAGGTGTTTGTGGACGTTGCCAAGTGATACCGCAAAGCCATGGGAATGTGAGCGAGTGGAGCACAACCGAAGCTGAATATCGCGGTCGGCGTGTGCTCTCGGGTGACGCTCGGCTCGGCTGTCACACTCGTATCACCGGCGCGGGGATCATCGATGTGCCGCTTGAGAGCCAAGTGCACCGCCCGGTGATTCGCAAAACGGTAGACGTTGAGGGCCTTGTCGTCGATCCCGTGGTGCGGTTGTATTACCTCGAACTTGATGCGCCTGATCTCGGTGATGATCGCAGCGACTTCCGCCGCCTCTCGGCCGCGTTGAGCGAAACGTTCGAAGTCAGTGTGGCTTCCATTGACCTGTCTCCTTTGGCATCACTCCAGCCCGCGCTGAATGCCAATGATCGACGTTCGATCACCGTGGCTGTGCATGACGGCGTTGCGATCATCGGAGTGTGGCCGGGATATGTCGACGCCGTTTTTGGGGTCGCCGTCGACGTAGGGTCGACCACGATCGCTGGGCACCTGTGCGATCTTGCCACGGGCGAGGTTGTCGCCAGCGCCGGCGTGATGAACCCACAAATTCGCTTTGGCGAAGATCTGATGAGTCGCGTGTCGTACGTGATGATGCATCCCGGCGGCGAACGCGAACTCACCGGTGCGGTGCGCGTTGCCCTCGATGAACTCGTTGGCGAACTTTGCGATCAAGCTGCGGTGGAGCGCGACATGGTTGTCGACATGGTTGTGGTCGGCAATCCGATTATGCACCACCTTGTGCTTGGCATCGACCCCACGCCACTCGGCGTCGCACCGTTCACACTTGCAACGGATTTACCGGTTGATCAACGGGCCGTAGACATCGATGTGCAATGCCGTTTCGCCCGACTGCATTTGTTGCCCTGTATCGCCGGTCACGTTGGCGCCGACACGGCGGCTGTCATTTTGGCCCAAGGGCCGCATCGGTCAACAGACGTGACGTTGTTGATCGATGTGGGCACCAATGCCGAAATTGTGCTCGGCAATTGTGATGGGCTTCTCGCCGCATCAAGCCCCACGGGCCCCGCCTTTGAGGGCGCTCAGATTTCGTGTGGGCAACGAGCGACTGCAGGCGCGATCGAACGCGTACGGATTGACCGCGAAACATTGGAGCCCACCCTCTCGGTCATCGGCGATTCGCCAATAACCGGAGTGTGTGGATCGGGGATCATTGAGGCGATTTGCGAACTTCGGTTGAGCGGAGTTATCACGACCGATGGCACGATTGATGGCAAACACGCGATTCGGTCGGCCCGAGTTGTCGCTGATGGCCGCACGTTTGCGTATGTGCTGCACGAAGACAATCCCCGTCTGCTCATTACGCAAAACGATGTTCGAGCAATCCAGCTCGCGAAAGCTGCGTTGTACGCGGGTGTGAAATTGCTCATGAATCGTGCTGGTATTGAAGCGGTAGATCGCGTCGGTCTCGCGGGTGCGTTCGGTAGTCACATTGACCCGTTGTATGCACTGGTGCTCGGAATGATCCCGGATTGTGAGCCTTCGAGCGTGGTGTCGGTTGGCAACGCGGCTGGTTCGGGCGCGGTGCGAGCGTTGGTGAGTGGTGAGGCACGCGCGGAAATCGCCGCGGTGGCGCGAACAATTATCAAGATCGAGACGGCGATCGAGCCCGAATTTCAAGCATTGTTTGTTGGCGCGATGGGTATTCCTCACGCCGACGATCCGTATTTGTTGTTGGGTCGCGTCGTCGATCTACCAACTCCGACAACATCGACAGCGTCGAGTGGCCGTACGCGGCGGAGAACTCGCAGCGCTCAACTGGAGGAAACATGAGTGACGACACGCCACGCCGGGCCGGACGCACTGGTGGCCGGGCCGGACGCCAGGCAGTGCGCCTCGCCCATCACATTGAGAAAGTGCCGTATCTCACCCGGACCTTGAAGCCCTTTGAAGTGATGAGCTTAGAGAGTATTGAGATCATTGAAGCCAACGCGGAGACGATCCTGGCCGAGGTCGGCATCGTTGTACGCGATTATCCGGAAGCGATTGAGATCTTTCGAGCGGCCGGTGCCGATGTTGATGATGATCGAGTTCGGTTTCCGAGGGGCATGTGCCGCAGCATTGTGCAGGCAACTGCACCCGCGGTGTACACGCAACACGCGCGCAATCCCGCGAACAATGTGCAAATTGGTGGTGATGCCACAGTGTTCGCACCGAACTACGGCTCGCCGTTCGTGCACGATCTCGACAACGGCCGCCGTTATGCGACGCTGAGCGATTTTCAGAATTTCGTGAAGCTGGCGTACATGTCTGAAAACCTGCATCACAGCGGTGGCACAGTGTGCGAACCCGTAGACGTGCCAGTGAACAAGCGCCATCTCGACATGGTGTATTCACACTTGCGTTACAGCGATAAAGCGTTCATGGGCTCAGTCACTGCGGGAAGCCGTGCCGCAGACAGTGTCGAAATGGCGCGTATGGCCTTCGGTGGCGAGCTCGAAGATCGAACCGTTATGACGAGCTTGATCAATGCTTCTTCGCCGCTCGTGTGGGATGGTTCGATGTTGTCAGCCGCGCAGAATTATGCGGCAAACAACCAGGCTTGCATTATTACTCCGTTCATCCTTGCCGGTGCGATGGCTCCAGTTACCGTTGCTGGTGTCGCGGCACAGACGTTGGCTGAGGCGCTAGCGGGTATGGCCTTTACACAGCTTGTGCGACCCGGGGCACCAGTCATTTTCGGGAGCTTTGCGTCGTCGATGAGTATGCAGACTGGGGCACCGACGTTTGGTACTCCCGAACCAGCCTTGGTGCTCTACGTGTGTGCGCAACTTGCTCGTCGCTTGGGCGTGCCGTTTCGTAGCGGCGGTTCTCTGACCGCGAGCAAGGTCCCGGACGCGCAGGCGGCTTATGAGAGTGCCAATACGCTGCAACCGACCGTGCTGGCAGGAGTGCATTTCGTATTGCACGCTGCGGGCTGGCTCGAAGGCGGCTTGGCGATTGGCTACGAAAAGTTTGTGCTCGACGATGACCAACTCGGGATGATGACGACATTCGTCAAAGGTGTCGATGTTTCACCTAACGGCCAAGCGATTGATGCGATAATCGAAAACGGCCCAGGCCAGCATTTCCTCGGCACGGCGCACACGCTTGCGAACTTTGAAAACGCGTTTTATCGCTCGACCACCTCCGATAACGGGAGTTACGAGCAATGGCTCGAAGAAGGCAGCCTCGACGCTGCGACTCGGGCCAACAAGCTGTGGAAACAACGCCTAGCAACCTACGAAGCGCCGCCAATCGACGACGCGGTTGATGAGGAACTTCTAGCGTTTGTCGCGCGTCGCAAGTCCGAGATGCCCGACGAGATCGGTTAGGCCAGCCATGACCGAGTCGGTGCAGTCGATTGAACGGGCGTTCTCGTTGTTGCGCGCGTTGGCGGTTACACCCGCGGGGATTTCGGAATTGGCGCGCCGTACTGGTTTGGCAACGAGTACGACAGCTCGACTTCTCGGCACCTTGGAATCAATCGGAGCAGTGCAACGCGTCGAATCGGTACCTCCGAAGTATCGAGTCGGGGTAGCGATTGGCGAGTTGGCCTCGGCATTAGATCCGACCGCCGATATTGTGAACCGGGCTCGTCCGTATCTTGTCGATTTGGTCGCGCAAATTGGCGAAACGGCAGGTATCTCCGTCGCCCACGGCGACGGTGAAGTGTTGTACCTGGAACACGCAGAAGGTGACAACGCAGTGCAACTGCGCGATTGGACTGGTGTGACGCTGCCGTTACATGTCGTGTCGAGTGGATTAGTGCTGTTGGCGCATCGCACCCACACAGAGATTCAGCGCTATATCGATGGTGGCTTGGCGCGTTATACGCCGCAAACGATCACTGATGGCGTTGAATTGGTGGCTCGGCTTGCTCGCATTCGCGAGTGCGATTACTCCTGGACCATTGAGGAATTCGCGCAAGGGATCAGTTCGATCGCAGCGCCGGTGCGCGCCGGCGGTCGAGTCGTCGCAGCGTTGCATGCCCACGGGCCGAGCTATCGATTTCCCGAAGCCGATACCCGGGGAGTGGTCCAAGCACTGGTGATCGCGGCGGCCGCTGCGATCAGTACGTAATGTCAAAGGTCTGAGTACAATTTCCAACCGCATCATGGTGATTTGCCACAATGCGGGAAACCATGAATGTGGTCTGCCTTGCGGCATGCCCCATCGCACGTCGTGTCGAGGAGAACATTGTGAGTGATCAACCCACCACCGCCAAAGTTGTGGTGATCGGTGCCGGAATTGTGGGCAACTCGGTGGTCGGGCACCTTGCAGAATTGGGATGGCGCAACATCGTTCAGATCGACAAGGGACCGCTGCCGAACCCAGGTGGCTCCACTGGGCATGCCTCGAACTTTATTTTTCCTGTCGACCACAACAAAGAAATGTGTCTGCTCACCGCTGACAGCCAGCGGCAGTACATCGAGATGGGCGTCAACACCACGTGTGGCGGCATCGAGGTCGCGCGCAAGCCGGAGCGACTCGAAGAATTTCGGCGGCGCATGACCTCGTCGACGAGTTGGGGAATCGACTCGCGACTGCTTACTCCCGAAGAAGTCAAAGAGATGGTCCCGTTCATCAACGACGAGGTGATCCTTGGCGGCTTCTATACACCGAGCGTGTCTTGTGTGGATTCGCTGCGTGCGGGCACGATCTTTCGTGAACGAGCGATGGCGCTCGACGCGCTCACGGTGGTTCCCAACGTTGAGGTCGAAGCGGTCGAGACCGAGCAGGGCAAGGTAGTTGCGGTCGTCACCGATCAAGGCCGCATTGATTGCGAGTACGTCGTGATCGCGTGCGGTGTGTGGAGCCCTCGCATCGCAGCCATGGCAGGTGCCACGATCCCGCTGACGCCTGCGGTGCATCAAATGATTGACGTAGGCCCTATTGCCGAGCTCGAAGCGACAGGCAACGAAATCGGTTTTCCCATCGTGCGCGATATGGATACGTTTTGTTATGAACGCCAAAGCGGAGGGTCGATGGAGGTTGGCTCCTACGCGCACCGGCCAATTTTCATGAAGGCCGACGAGATTCCTTCGATCAAAGCGTCGCGACTGTCACCCACCGAGCTTCCATTTACGGCGGAAGATTTCGATCAACAGCTTGAAGAAGCCTTGGAACTCATGCCGAGCATTCTTGAAACTGCCGAAATGAAATACGCGATCAACGGTTTGCTGTCGTTGACACCCGACGGGTTCCCGCTGCTTGGTGAGACAGTTGAAGTGAAAAATCTTTGGTCCGCCGCTGCGGTGTGGATCAAAGAAGGGCCGGGTGCAGGCCGCATGATTGCTGAGTGGATGACCCACGGCGCTCCTGAAATCGACCCGCACCAAAGTGACATTGCGCGGTTCTACAAATACGCCCGCAACGATCACCACGTACGGGAGCGGTGCGCTGAACACTTCAACAAAACGTACGGAATCGTGCACCCGCGTGAACAGTGGGAATCTGAGCGCAACATTCGCACCGCGCCGTACCACGCTCGCACCGAAGCGTTGGGGGCCGTCTACTTCCAAGCTGGCGGTTGGGAACGGCCCCACTGGTACGAAAGTAACGCTCACCTTGTGGAGCACTACGGCGTGGAAGCGCGCGAACATGAGTGGGACGCGCGATGGTGGAGCCCAATTCAAAATGCTGAGCACTTGGCGATGCGTGAGCACGTTGGCATGATCGACCTTGCACCGTTTGTCGTGTTCGACATCACGGGGCCGGGAGCATTCGATTATCTCCAGTACCTCACTGTCAACAGTGTCAACGTGGCCGTCGGTCGGTCTGTATATACGCCGTTGCTTGATGTGAATGGTGGGTTCCGAAGCGACCTCACCATTATGCGCCTCGGTGAGCAAGAATTTCGCGTCGTCACCGGCGCCTTTGACGGCCCCCGTGACGCGTTTTGGTTTCGTAAGCATCTTCCCACCGACGGTTCGGTGGTGTTCACCGACAAGACCTCGGCGTTCTGCACGATTGGAGTGTGGGGCCCGAAAGCGCGGGCGTTGGTTGAGACGTTGACCAACGACGATGTCTCGCACGAAGGGCTGCCCTACGGATCGACGAAGGAAGTGCTGTTCGACTCAATTGATGTGCGTTTGTTTCGAATTTCGTACGTCGGTGAACTCGGCTTTGAGATCTACGTGCCAATGGAACACGCGCAGGCAGTTTGGGACAAGATTTACAGCGCAGGCCAAGCATTCAATATCGTGCCGGTTGGCGCCGGTGTTTACGGCACCACCGGTCGTATCGAAAAGGGCTACCGGCTGATGGGTGCTGAACTTGAAGGCGAGTATTCACCTGTGGAAGCGGGCTTGGCTCGGCCCAAGGTAAAAGCTGCTGATTTTATTGGCAAAGAGGCGTATTTGAAGGCTCGTGAGGCGGGGCCCGCCGCCGTGCTGTGCACACTCACGGTTGAAGACAACGTCAGCCCGCGCGATGGCATCAAGCGATACATGACGGGGAGTGAACCCATCCTCACTCTTGAAGGCCAACGCATTGTCGATAATAGGGGTCGCTCGTCGTACGTCACGACCGCGGGTGCCGGCCCTTCGGTGGGCAAGTATCTCTTGATGGCGTACTTGCCGATCGAAATCGCAATCGTCGGCACCGAGCTGCGCGTGATGTATATGAACGAGCTGTATCCGGTGAAGGTTGCGGTCGCAGGTTCGACGCCGCTGTTCGATCCCGCTGACGAGCGCATGAAGGTTTGAGGTTGGCGATGCGGATCTTGGTGTGCGTGAAACGGGTACCTGCCCCTGGCGCGCGCATTGTGCTCACCGAAGATTCGTTGGGTATCGATACGCGCAATCTTGGGTTTACTACGAGCCCTCATGAGGAGTGCGCGGTGGAAGCTGCGATTCAGCTCGTCGAAGAACACGGTGGCGATGTGACGGTGCTCACCCTCGGTGGTACCGATGCTGATGAGCAGCTTCGGTACGCGATCTCCGTCGGAGCGCACAAAGCCGTATTGATCACCAACGACGATCTCGCGGCGGGTCGCGATGCTGATGCCGTCGCGACGGCGAAGGCGCTATCGGCTGCGATTCGCGATCTCGAAAGTGCGGATGGCATCTTCGATCTGTTGCTCTTTGGCAACGAGTCTGCGGACTCGGGTGGATTCCAGGTGGGTATTCGGGTGGCGCGTGCTTTGGATCGCCCGATTGTGAACGGAATCAAAGGCATAGAAATTGCCGACGGCAACGCCACCGCGCGGCGCGAATGCAACGATGGCTACGAGGTATATCAGCTCGCGATGCCTGCGGTGCTCGGTGTTAAGGAGGGCATCAACCTGCCGCGATATGCGACGTTGCCGGGCCGGTTGCGGTCGAAAAAGGCAGAGGTGACACACTTGGATTCAGCGACGGAATCCGGCCGGGTGACGACAACCTCCTTGGCCACTCCACTCGAGCAAACCGTTAACACAGTCATGCTTGGCGAAGGTGCCGGTGCCGCGGCAGCAGTGGTCGACATGCTGGTGGAAATGGGGCTCGCATGAGTGCGGTGCTGGTGTTCGTCGAACACGATCGCGGCGTGATCGAAGAGTCGTCGTTGCAAGCGATCGGGTTCGCCAGGGAGGTCACCTCGAGTTCTGTGGCCGCAGTGGTGATCGGTGCCGCAGGAACCGAAGTTGCCGCGCGCGTCGCGGCCGCGGGTGTGGACGCAGTGTGCTCGATCGACGCCAGCGCACTCGCCGACTACGCGCCTGAGGCTTGGGGTGACGCGTGCGCGCAGTACGCAAAGAGCGTCGACGCCATCGCGATTGTCGGCTGCGGCACCGATCGGGGCAATGAAGTGCTTGCACATATTGCCGCGGTGCTCGATACCCCATTCATATCGAACATCACGCAATACGAGGCGAGCGTGCCCGTGAAATTGACGCGTTTGCGCTGGGGCGGTTCGTTGCTGGAACATGCCACACTCGATGTCGGCTTGGCAGTGCTGAGCTGCGCACCGCATGCCTTCGACTCACCTCAAAGCGGCGTTGGTGAGGTGCCGAGGTCGGAGTTCGTTGCAGCGCTGCGCGATGATGCCGCGCGCACTCGCATCGTTGAGCGCGTCAGCCTTGCGAGCGGTATCACACTCCAGACCGCGCCGGTGGTTGTAAGTGGCGGCCGTGGGGTGGGGAGTGCCGACGGTTTCGCACATCTCGAAGCACTCGCCGAATTATTGGGCGGCGCGGTGGGGTGCAGCCGAGTGGTCACCAACCAAGGTTGGCGGCCGCACTCAGACCAGGTTGGCCAAACCGGCAAGCGAGTCGCGCCGGAGCTGTACATCGCCTGCGGAATTAGCGGTGCGATTCAACATTGGATCGGCATGCAAGCTGCTCAGCGAGTCCTGGCCATCAATCTCGACAAAGACGCGCCAATGGTCACCAAAGCCGACTTTGCAGTAATTGGCGACCTGCACGAAATTGTGCCCGCAATCGTTGAGGAACTCCGCAGGCGTCGCTAGCTCGGTTGGCGATCGTTGCCAGGCGTGAGCTTGTGGGCGATGCCTTGCGTGCAACGATCGAGGATCATTGCCATTGCAACAATCGCGACTGCAACTTCGGCGCCAAGCCCAGTTTCACCTCGTGTAAGCGCAGTGATTGCTTCGAAACCGAGTGCGCCCCCACCGATGAGTCCTGAGATAATCACCATCGCGAGCACCATCATGATTACTTGGTTTACTGCGAGGATAATGCTCGGCATCGCGAGGGGCACCCGAACGCCAAACATCACTTGTCGTGGCGATGCGCCAAAGGTGGTCGCGGCCTCCACCGTTTCTTCGGGCACTTGTTGAATTCCGAGCGCGGTGAGTCGAATGCCCGGTGGGATGGCGTACAACACCGAAGCCAGGATCCCCGGTACGGGCGACAACGACAGAATCATCACAAACGGAATCGCGTAAATCAACGAAGGGAGTGTCTGGAGTGCGTCCAATACGGGCCCGAGTGCTTGATTGAGCCATTGAGCGCGTCCGACCACGACACCGACGGGCAGCGCGATTGCGAGGGTAATCACTGAAGCGATGATGACTTGAATGAGGGTGTCGGTGGATTGCTCCCAGAGTCCGGTTGCTCCAGTCGCTGCCAGTCCAGCGCATACGAAGATCGCAGTTCGCCATCCCTTTGCCCACCAACCAATGAGGGCGCTCACAGCGATAACAACGGGCCAAGCCAATGTTTCGTTCATCAATCGGTGGCCTCGGATCAGCAGCTCTCGCACGAAAAAGTCACTCATCGTCTTGAGTGGTTCCGAGAGGTTGTCGCGGATCCAGATAACGAAATCGTCGATGGAATCAACGGCGCTCGTGTTGAGATGCACTGGAATTTCAATCCATTGCGCGATGCGTCCGATGATGATTACGGCGATAAGTGCCGCGACCGTTGCAATACGTTGGGCGATCGGAATCTTGCGATTTGTGCGTCGCGGTTCGGTAAACGCTTTACTCACTCGATCGAGCACGAGAGCTATCGCCACGATCGCGAAACCTGCGATCGAACCGCGGCCAGGGCTGCGGAGTCGTAATGATTCCTGGACCTCCTGGCCTAAGCCACCGGCACCAACCAACGCGGCGATAACCGAAATGCCGAGTGCCATCATGATGGTTTGATTGATACCCGCGACGATGCTCGGCGCGGCAAGCGGGAGGCGTACACGATACATCGACTGTTGCTTCGAAGCCCCGAAGCTCTCGGCGGCCTCCACTGTTGCACTCGGTACGCTTTGGATACCAAGTGCGGTGAGGCGGACCATTGGCGGAATCGCGTAGATCACCGTGGCCACCAACGCCGGTGTGACGCCGATACTGAACACGATGACTGAAGGGATGAGATACACCGTTGCGGGTATCACTTGCATCGCGTCAAGAATCGGGCGACCGATTCGTTCGGCGCTTGGATTGAGTGCTGTCAACATGCCGAGCGGCAGACCGATCGCGATTGCAATCAAGATGGCAACCACGATGAGTGCGAGCGTCTCGGTAGTTGCTTCAGAAAGCCCGACCGCCGCGGGATAGAGCGTGATGAGTGCGCAAACAGTCGCAGATACAAAGCGTTTCGTTCGAGCAATAGATAGAAACGCCAGCAACGCCAACGTGTACCACGGCAGCCAAGCAATCCACTCTGCAACCTGCGCAATACTTGATTCGATGAAGTCACTGACGGGATTGAACAACCCTGTAAAGAGCCAATGAGTGAGGCGATGGTCTTGAATCCATACCTGCAGATCATCGATTGGGTCAGCGAGATTTGCATTCCAATTCTCTGGCCATGGCCGTGAGTTCCCGAGTGCGATCTGCAGTGCGACGATGCACGCAACTGCAGCCGTAGCGGGCGCGTATTTCCATTTTCGATGCGAAATTGCGCTCAACTATCGCTCGCAAAAATCTTGGCGACATCGGAGCGGGTGACGTGCCCGACGGCAGCGCCGCTTGCATCAATCACATTCGCCGTTGCATCGTCGCCGAGTAACAGTCGCAGTGCCGTCGCCGCGGTATCGGCCACGCCGACCGTGGGTGCTGCACCAGCTACGGGGCCGTGGCGCATCAGCGAACCAACCGTGATCACATTGACTTTTGGGATGTCGTTCGTGAATTCTCGCACGTAGTCGGTCGCGGGATGCAGCACAATTTCTTCAGGAGTTCCGATTTGTTCGAAGACCCCGTCTTTCATGATCGCGATTCGATCGCCCAATCGGATTGCTTCGGCAAAATCATGGGTAATGAAAACGATTGTGCGCGGGGCGCTCATTTGTAGGTTGCAGAGTTCGGTTTGCATGTCGCGACGAATCAATGGGTCGAGTGCCGAGAAGGGTTCGTCGAAGAACAAAATTTTTGGGTCCACTGCGAGTGCTCGGGCGAGCCCGACCCTTTGCTGCATGCCTCCGGAAAGCTGTTGCGGGTAGTGGTCGGCCCAGCCCGCGAGCCCAACCGTTTCAATAACCTCGATGGCACGTGCGTGCCGTTCGACTTTCGAGATGCCTTGGACCTCTAAGCCGTATGCGACGTTGTCGATGACTCGTCGGTGAGGGAGCAACCCAAAATGTTGGAAGACCATGGACATGGTTGTGCGACGGAGATCGCGCAGGTCTTTGGCGTTCAAGCTTGTGAGGTCGCGCCCATCGATGTGCACCGAGCCACTGCTGGGTTCCACGAGCCGCGACAAACAACGGATCAGGGTGGACTTGCCGCTTCCCGACAGGCCCATGACCACGAACGTTTCGCCGGCATCGACTGAGAATGAAACGTCGCGCACCCCGACGGTTTGGCCCGTCGCCTCGAGGATCTCGGCTCGTGTTTGTCCGCTTTCAGACAGTTTCTGCGCTTTTTGAAGATCGCCTGATCCAAAGATCTTCCAGAGCGAATCGACAGATATGGTGGCGGTGTTCGTCGCGGGTGCTGTATGCGTCATTAAAACAACACCATAGAGGCTGCGCGACCAAGCTGCGAGTGTCAGAATGTGACATCTCGATTCCATCGGGTCGTCCGGGAGTGAATCTGGCCGGGCGCATTCATTACAACGCAATGGAGATAACTATGCGCAACACCCGTATTCGCACTGGGCTTGGCCTTGTGCTCGTCGCCGCGATCACACTTAGCGCCTGCGGCAGCGACAAGGAAAAGGTCGACGGTGGTAGCGACACCACGAAACCGTCTGGTGATAAGCCTGATATCACGATTGTCCAGAACGCTTGGACAGCGTCGGCGATTGAAGCCGAGATTGCTAAGCAACTGATCGAAAAGCAGCTGGGCAACAAAGTCACGATTACCGCGATTGATGAGAATGCAATGTTCGCGGGTCTTGCCGACGGCAAGCTGGATGCGGCGCTTGAATTGTGGCCTTCTGGGATCGACGAAAAAGAGCAGAAGTACCTGGACGACAAGACGGTTGTTGATGCTGGAAAACTTGGAGCCGTTGGTCAAATCGGTTGGTGGGTTCCCGACTACGTGTTGGATGAGTACCCAGACGTCGCCACATGGGAAGGGCTGAAAGACGCTGACACGGCCAAAGCGTTCGCGACTGCAGAAACCGGCGACAAGGGTCGATTCCTTGGCACCGACCCGTCCTATTCGCAAGCTGATGCCCGCATCATCGAGAATCTGAAGCTTCCGTTTGAAGCGAAGTTCTCTGGCTCTGAAGCCGCCACCGTCGCTGAACTCGACCGCGCCGTAGCAGCGAAGGAACCAGTCGTGATGTACTGGTGGACACCTACTGCTGCGGTTGCGAAGTACAACTTGAAGCCAGTTGAATTGCCAGAATATTCCGAAGAGTGCTACGAGGATGCCGACGCGATCGACTGTGCCTATCCAGAAGATCCGTTGATCAAGGTCGCATCTGGGAAGCTTGAGGCCAAAGACGCCGCGGTGTTTAGTTTCGTGCAGAAGTTCCAACTCACGAATGAACAACAGCTCGAGATGTTGCCGTCTGTAGAGATCGACAAGAAGCCAGCCAAAGACGTCGCCGCTCAGTGGATCGCCGACAACGAGAGCGTTTGGAAATCCTGGTTCGAGTAGTCACTGCGACAGTATGAAGAGCGGGCCGGTTCGCAGTTGCGGCCGGCCCGCTCTTCGCGTACCGGACATCTCAGAGAGAGCAATTGCTTTGTGAAGAAATACGATTTCGTTATTGTGGGTGGTGGTTCTGCGGGGAGTGTGCTCGCCAACCGTTTGAGTGCTGACCCGTCGACGACGGTGTTGGTACTCGAAGCGGGGCGGCCTGATTACAAGTGGGATGTGTTCATTCACATGCCCGCCGCGTTGTCGTTTCCGATCGGATCAAAGTTCTACGACTGGAAATACGAATCCGAACCCGAACCTCACATGAACGGGCGGCGTGTGTACCACGCTCGCGGCAAAGTGCTCGGTGGGTCAAGTTCGATCAACGGAATGATTTTCCAACGGGGTAACCCGCTCGACTACGAACGCTGGGCCGCCGACGAAGGAATGGATGCGTGGAGTTATGCGCACTGTTTGCCGTACTTCAAACGGATGGAAAATTGTCTCGAAGGCGCTGATGAATGGCGCGGCGGCGACGGACCGTTGGAGCTGGAACGTGGCCCGGCAACCAATCCGTTGTTTCATGCCTTTTTCGACGCAGCGCAACAAGCGGGCTATCCACTCACTGATGATGTGAATGGCTATCAGCAAGAAGGGTTTGCGCGCTTCGATCGTAATATTCGCCGAGGTCGTCGGCTGAGCGCAGCGCGTGCTTACTTGCACCCCGCGATGTCGCGGCCCAACCTAGATGTGCGCACGCGCGTCCTGACGTCGAAGGTGCTGTTCGACGGTACGCGTGCAGTAGGCGTGGAATTCATAGCGCGTGCGGGCCGTGGTAAGAGCGAACAGGTTTTTGCCAACGAAGTGATTTCGTGTGGTGGCGCAATGAATTCGCCGCAACTGTTGCAACTCTCTGGCGTTGGCAACGCACAGGAACTTCGCGCCTTGGGTATCCCTGTGGTGTGCGATCTACCCGGAGTGGGGGAGAATCTTCAAGACCATCTTGAGGTGTATGTGCAGCATGCGTGTACGCAACCGGTCTCGATGGCGCCGATGGTGAAGATGTGGCGTCGACCATTCATCGGTATGCAGTGGCTCGCTCGCCGTGGGCCAGGGGCGACCAACCATTTTGAAGCCGGCGGTTTCGTTCGCAGCAATGAAGATCTCGTCTACCCAAACACGATGTTTCACTTTCTGCCAATCGCTATCCGTTACGACGGCAGCACACCCGAAGGTGGTCTGAAGCACGGTTACCAGGTGCACGTGGGCCCGATGTATTCGGACTCGCGGGGCTCGATCAAGATCACATCACGTGATCCGCGCGTGCATCCAGCGTTGCGATTCAACTACCTCTCTACGCCGACCGATCGCAAGGAATGGGTTGAGGTCGTGCGCGCCGCTCGAACGATCTTGGAACAAGATGCTTTTGCTCCGTTCAGCGCCGGAGAATTGTCGCCCGGCCCCAGTGTTGAAACTGATGAACAGATTCTCGATTGGGTTGCACGAGATGCTGAAACTGCGTTACACCCGTCTTGCACCTGCCGATTGGGTGTCGACGGCATGTCGGTGATTGATCCGGAGACGTTTACCGTCCACGGTGTTGAAGGTCTGCGGGTAGTCGATGCGTCTTCGATGCGCTATGTCACCAACGGCAATATTTATGCTCCGGTGATGATGTTGGCCGAAAAGGCTGCAGACGCTATCGCCGGAAATACGCCGCTTGCTCCCGAGCCTGTTGCGTATTTTCGACGTGATGGAATAGCGCGATGACCGAGCCAATCTTCGAAACCGTATCGCTCTGGATCGATGGGGCGGTCACAAGTGCGACCTCAGGCGAATGGTTCGCCACCCATAACCCAGCCTCGCAAGTTGTTTTGGCAAACGTGCAACTCGCCAACGATGAGGATGTTGATCGTGCGGTCCAGTCAGCCCGCCGAGGCTTTGCTGAGTGGTCGTTGATGACTGGGGCCGAACGAGGGCGCATTCTCAATCGTGCTGCGGCGATTCTTCGTGATCGAAACGCGGAACTCGCGCACCTTGAAGTGCTCGACACCGGCAAACCGATCAGCGAAGCCATCGCGGTCGATGTGCTGAGCGGTGCTGATTGCCTTGAGTACTTCGGTGGGATGGCAGCCACGCTGCACGGTGAGCATTTCGATCTGGGCGGATCGTTTGCTTACACGCGTCGCGAACCGCTTGGCGTCTGTGTTGGTATCGGCGCGTGGAACTACCCAATTCAGATCGCGTGCTGGAAGTCGGCACCCGCTCTTGCATGCGGTAACGCGATGGTCTTCAAGCCTGCTGAGCTCACTCCGCTGTCCGCGATGAAACTGGCGGAGATCTACGCCGAAGCAGGTCTGCCTGCAGGCGTGTTTAACGTAGTGCACGGCGATTCGCGAACCGGAGAAGCGCTCACGCGCCACCCCGACGTAGCCAAAGTCTCACTCACCGGCGAAGTCGGAACTGGGAAAAAAGTCATGGCCGCAGCCGCACAAACTCTCAAACACGTGACGTTGGAACTCGGCGGAAAGTCGCCGTTGATCGTGTTCGAGGATGCCGATCTTGCCAACGCAGTGTCGGCTGCACTGATGGCGAACTTTTATACCCAAGGTGAGGTGTGTTCCAACGGCACCCGAGTCTTCGTACACCGAAGTATCCATGATGAATTTGTCGAAGCGTTGCGGGTAAGAACAAACGCGATGACTATCGGTGATCCGCTCGCGGAATCGACTGATGTCGGGGCGCTGATTTCTCGAGACCATGTGGCGAAGGTGCTCGACTACATCGCGGCCGGAATCGCACAAGGCGCGACGCTCGTGTGCGGTGGTAAGCGTGTCGACCACACCGAGATGTTGCGGCAAGGCAATTTCGTGGAGCCCACCATTTTTGATGCGTGTACGGACGACATGATCATCGTGCGAGAAGAGATTTTCGGGCCGGTGATGACGGTGCTCACTTTCGATGATGAAGACGAAGTGGTAACTCGGGCCAATGCCACTCCGTTTGGACTCGCAGCCGGCGTGTTCACACAGAATCTGGCGCGCGGTCACCGAGTGGCCGCTCGGCTTGAAGCCGGAATCGTTTGGATCAATAACTACAACCTCACGCCGATTGAAGTGCCGTTTGGTGGCGTGAAACAATCGGGAATTGGTCGCGAAAACAGCATTGCGGCGATTGAGCATTACACCCAACGCAAGACTGTGTACGTCGAACTTGGACCCGTCGACGCGCCCTACTAAAGCAACGTCATGGTTCAGTCGTCGATGACGACGATTCCTAAGCCGAAAAATCCGCCGACGACAGCGTTGCTTGGCGCGTTGAACGCAACAAGCGCGTACTCGACCCCTTCGATTGCGCTGTCGTGATTCACGGTGAAGCTGTAATGCGCAACAGTTTGGCCAGGCGCAAAGGTGATGGTCGCGGGTGCGGCAGCGAAATCTTGGCCGTTCATCGCAGTAACGGAAACCGGGGTTGCACGCACGGTCACCGGGAGCGCCGATGCCGTGCTCAACTGCACTGGGATTGTGACGACGGACGACACGTTTGAGTCGTTCGATATCGAATAGGTCGGCGTCAATTCAGGACTGCGCAATGCAGCCAGTATGTCGAGTCGATGGAAGCTCAATCCGTTACGTGCGTCCGTCAACACGGGGCCGGTGTTGACTAGACGGGTTTGTATCTGATCGATGGATTCATGTGGATATTGCTGGCGAGCAAGAGTGAACGCGCCCGCGACATGCGGTGTGGCCATGGAAGTGCCGTTGAAGAACGCGGTTCCACCTCCTGGGATCGACGAATTGATCGATACGCCAGGTGCCACGATGTCGACGACTGGATTCGAATTAGAGAATGCTGCGAAACCGTCAGCCTTGGTTGTTGCACCCACAGTTACAGCCGTTGAGATGCAACCGGGGCTGCTAACTGATGTGGAGGAGGAGTCGTTTCCTGCCGCGATTACCGTTGCTACGTCGAGGGTGCGGAGCCAGTCGATTGTGTGCTTGAGCGGTTGATCGTCGCAAGCATCGTCGAACAGAAAGCCACCGATGCTCATGTTCGCGGAGGGAACGTTGTAAAAGAGGCTCAAGTAGCCCAAGAGTTCCAGCGCCGCAATTTGATCGGAGGGGAACGTCAATGCGCAGGGCGCCGCGCCTTGGCCGGTTACCGAGCAGATCGTCGCATCGTCGATACGAGTGAAGATTTGCAGTGAGATGATGTTTGCTCCCGGTGCCACTCCATCGAAGGGAATCGACGCGGTGCGCTTGCCTGCGGCGATACCCGCAACGTGGGTGCCGTGGCGGCACCCGTTTGGTGCGTAGGTGCAAGGAACTGCGCTGCCAGCACCGATTTGCGTTGTTTGCCCGTTCGGACATGACGCGGTCGCAGAGAAACAGGCCTCGGCGACGACTTTGCCCGCAAGCATGGGGTGGGCTTTGTCGACGCCGGTATCCAGGATTGCCACCGCGGTGCCAGTGCCGTCGTTGCCCGTTGCGCTCACGGCACTTGCACCAACCAATGGTGTGCTTTCTAAGTCGCTTGCTGGCATTGGGGTGTCGTCGAATACCGCGACTACATCGGGGTCGGCGTTGAGCTGAGCAATATCTCGCGTATTCGCTTCGACGACGACCATCGGTACTCGCGCATAGGTTCGTTTCACTCGTTGTGCTGTTCGCTTGATGCGCCGTTCGATCGCGTTCCGCTGCAGTTTGTCGCGACGCGTTGTATCGCGGTACTGCACAATGACCCGCCGTGAGATTGTTGACTCAGTGTGCGGGGGCGTTGCGGAGATCTCAGCAGTTGGTGCCGCGGTGGCGCTTATGGGTGAGATTGCGGTTGCCAATGCGGCGCTCACAAGTACTGCAAGAAATGCAAACCGACTCATAACACGGAGTGTAACGGCGTGCGCACACTGACGCCATGGCCTGATTTGGTTATGCGACCTCTTCGACAGCCGCAGCGAACTGGGCGTTGTACAGGCGAAAGTAGGCGCCATGCTGCTGCAGCAATTCGACATGGCTGCCTTGTTCCACAATACGACCGGCTTCCATCACCAAGATCGTGTCGGCATCGCGAATGGTCGACAACCGATGGGCGATGACGAAGCTCGTGCGCTCTGAACGCAGAGCCGCCATCGCCCGTTGAATGAGCAATTCGGTGCGGGTATCAACCGAACTCGTTGCTTCGTCAAGAATGAGAATCGTCGGGTCGGCCAAGAAAGCGCGGGCGATTGTGATGAGCTGCTTTTCGCCTGCGCTCACATTTGAGCCCTCATCATTGATCACCGTTTCGTAGCCATCGGGTAGTGAGTGGACGAATCGATCTACGTACGTTGCTTTCGCGGCAGCCATGATCTGTTCGTCGGTCGCATGGAGGTTGCCGTACGCAATGTTGTCTCGGATTGTGCCGCCAAACAGCCACGTGTCTTGGAGCACCATTCCAATGTTGGAGCGCAACTCGTCGCGCCGCATCGACGAGATATCCACGCCGTCGAGGGAGATGTATCCGCCGTCGAGTTCGTAAAACCGCATGATGAGGTTCACCAGCGTGGTCTTGCCCGCACCGGTGGGTCCGACGATTGCAACTGTGCGTCCTGGTTCGGCGACCAAGCTGAGGTTCTCGATCAGAGGATTTGCGGCATCGTACGAAAACGAAATGTTGCTGAATTCGACGCGTCCTTGCGGCTCGGCGACTGACTCGGCGTTGTTCGCGTCGGGTGACTGCTCAGGTGCGTCGAGCAGCTCGAAGATGCGTTCGGCCGAGGCGATGCCGGACTGCATGACGTTTGCCATCGACGCGAGCTGTGTGAGTGGTTGTGTGAATTGGCGAGAATACTGAATAAATGCTTGTACATCACCAAGTGACATGGATCCTGACGAAATTCGCACGGCTCCGACCACCGCGATCGCGACGTAGTTGAGGTTGCCGAGAAACATCATCGCGGGCTGGATGATTCCTGAGATAAAAGAAGCTGAAAACCCAGCGTCATACAGCTTGTCGTTGGTTGTGCGGAAACGTTCTTCGACATCGCGTTGCCGCCCAAATACCTTGACAATTGTGTGCCCGGTAAAGGCTTCCTCTACCTGAGCGTTAAGGGCGCCGGTGTATCCCCACTGCGCGAGGAATCTCGACTTTGAACGTTTCGTGATCAACTGCATGGTGAGAAAGACCATCGGAATCGTGACTGCGGTGATGATCGAGAGAAGCGGCGAGATGAGCACCATCATCACAAGCACCCCGATCAACATGAACGTCGATGAGAGCAGCTGGCTGATTGTCTGTTGCATGCTCTGAGAAATATTGTCGATGTCGTTCGTAACCCGACTGAGAAGGTCGCCGCGAGGCTGTGCATCGATATACGCAAGCGGCAAGCGGTTGAGTTTGTCCTCGACGTCGCCGCGCATTTTAAACATTGTGCGCTGGACTACGCCCGACAGAATGAGAGCCTGCGAATATGAACATAAGGCCGCGATCGCATATAACGACAAGACTTTCCACAGTGAAATGTGCAACGCGGCGAAATCAATGCCCCGCCCGGCGGAACTCGGGCGGAGACTATTGAACACAATGTCAGTGGCATGGCCTAGCTGTCGAGGACCCAGCGATGTGAGTGTTGCGCTGATGATCGCCAATACAACGGTGAGTACAGTGCGCCAGCGCTCCGGTCGAAGTCGCTCAAGCAGTCGTCGGGTTGAGTTGGCGAAATTCTCGGTTCGTTCCGATGGCATGCCGAGCCCGCCGAAACGGCCGCCGCCGGTCTCGCGAATTTCCGCAGCCGATGGTCGACCCTTTGCCTCGTTAGCGGCATTGGGTCCATCGGGGCTCACGCCGCTTCCTCACTGATCTGTGATTCAACGATTTCACGGTACGTCGCACACGATGCGAGCAGCGATTGATGGGTACCGAGCCCGACTTGGTGACCATCTTCGAGCACAAGTATCTGATCTGCCGTTGAAATGGTCGAAATCCGCTGGGCGACGATGATGACCGTGGCGTTTTGCGTATGAGGACCGAGCGCCGTGCGTAGCTGCGCGTCCGTGGCGAGATCGAGTGCTGAGAATGAATCGTCGAACAAATAGATCTCTGGTTTGCGTACGAGTGCTCGCGCGATGGCGAGGCGCTGGCGCTGCCCTCCCGACACACTTGCTCCCCCCTGGGCGATCTGTGCGTCCAGCTGATTGGGCATCGCGGTCACGAACGCAGTGGCTTGTGCGACCTCGAGGGCTTCCCACAGTTCCTCATCGGTTGCTTCGGGATCCGCGTACCGTAAGTTGCTCGCGACGGTTCCGGAAAACAAGTATGGCTTTTGCGGAACGAGGCCGACTCGACTCCACAGCACCTCGGGATCCACGTTGCGAACGTCGACGCCATCGACCAACACGGTGCCGTTGGTCGCGTCGAACAGCCGGGGCACGAGGTTGATCAGCGTTGTTTTTCCTGATCCGGTGCTCCCGACGATGGCGGTCGTTTGGCCGGGTGAAGCTCGAAACGAAATGTTGGTCAAGACTGGTTCTTCTGCTCCGGGATAGTGAAAGGAAACGTCGCGAAATTCAAGCGTTCCGTGGGCAGAAAATTCGGTGATCGGTTGCTCTGGTGCCACCACCGACGAGGGTGTGTCGAATATTTCGATGATGCGCTCTGCGCACACCGCGGCGCGCGGGATCATCATGACGATGAATGTTGCTGTCATGATCGACATCAAAATCTGTGCGATGTAGCTCAGGAACGCGACGAGAGAACCAACTTGGGTCTGACCGCTACTCACGCGATCGGCTCCGATCCAAACTGCGGCGATCGTGGATGCATTGAACAGAAACATCACGGTCGGAAACATGAACGCCTGGAGATTGCCGGCCCGGAGTCCTGTTTCGGTGAGATCAGCGTTGGCCGCGGCGAATCGCTTGACTTCATTAGGTTCTCGCACGAATGCCCGCACGACGCGGATGCCGACGATCTGTTCGCGCAACACCTGATTGATTTTGTCGATGCGTTCCTGCATCAACCGAAACTGTGGGACCATTCTTGAGATAATGATGCCAACCGAGATCGACAAGACCGGCACGCTGACGAGCAGGAGCATCGACAAGCCTGCGTCTTGACGCACCGCCATAATGACACCGCCGACGATCGTGATCGGGGCGGCAATGAGCAACGTGCACGACATCTGCACCAAGGTCTGCACCTGTTGCACGTCGTTGGTGATGCGCGTAATGAGAGAAGGTGCCCCGAACCCAGCCACCTCCTTTGCGCTGTATCCAGTTACTTGATGAAACAGCCTCCCGCGAACGTCGCGACCGAATCCTATTGCCGCTCGACTGCCGTAGTACACAGCAGCAATCGAAAAAGCGATCTGGCCAAGACTCGCGAGCAACATCAGTGATCCGGTAGACCAGATGTAGGACGTGTCTTGCTTGAGGACACCGTCGTCGATGATGCTTGCGTTGAGCCGAGGTAAGTACAGACCTGCGGCGGCCTGAACCGTCTGTAGTACGAGAACGAGCAGGAGCTCTCTTTTGTAACGGCCGAGTGATGATGCCAGAAGTCGCCTCAACATTTTGGTGCGCCACTTTCGGTTCGAAGTTTGGCAATCGCATCCGGATTCAAGTGTTGAGCGATGAGGTCGAGTGCGCGGGTGAGTTCTGCGACGAGATCCGGATCGTTGCTAGCGAGTGCATTTGCCAAGGCTTCCTCAACCGATCCGGTTTCTCGATTCGCGGCTCGTCGAGTGATCTCGGGCGACCGTCGCACCAACGTCCGACGCCGATCGTTGGCATCGATTGTGGTGATGAAAAGGCCCTCGTCTCGAAGTTTCGCAACTGATGCAGATACGTGGCTTTGGGGAAAGCCGGTTCGGGCCGTGATTTCGCCGACGGAAGTGTCGGGGTGTTCAAGCACGTCGAGCAGTATCGAGCGAACGCTGGTGGGTAACGAACGAAACCCTCCGGGGGGTATCGACTCTTCGCCCAACTTCATGAGTTTTCGTCCGAGCAGGAAAAGCTCAACACCATTCATATCAAAAAAGATATATCTAAATAGATGGAAGTCTCCAAGTCGAGGATCTGGTGTGGCCGATACCTCAAATTTGCTTTCTGATGGGTGAGGAGTAAGTCGGAGCTATCCCTCGCGGTAATCGCCGATCGGCTGCAAGCTGGGTACCTTCACATCACAGGGGTGACAGTGGATCACATTCGCTGTCACTGGCCACACACGGAACGGGACCGTAGGGCGAAACGCACACGAGTCTTGAGGCGGCAGGTATGGCAACGATCGGAAATGAATCGATAAGCATCACACCACTACGGTCCGCGACAGCGCGACTCGGCGTCGTGAGCGACACCTCACGCTTCAATCATGAACCAGCAACGACACGTTTCAAATTGAGCATCGTGATGCCTGCGTACAACGAGGCGGCAACGATCCGGACGGCTATCGAACGAATTTTGGCGATTGACTTTCCGTGTCCGATGGAGCTGATCGTGGTGAACGACGGCAGTGTTGATGACACTGCGCTTGAACTCGCGCTGTGTGATGACGATCGCCTCGTGCGTTGCGCGCATCCCTTCAATTTGGGCAAAGGTACTGCCGTGCGCACGGGTGCGGCCGCCGCAACTGGCACGCATCTATTGATCTTTGACGCAGATGTTGAGTATGACCCCAAGAACATTCCTGAATTAGTTGCCCCGATACTCGGAGGCACGGCGGATGTCGTCTACGGAGCACGGATCTTTGGCAACCATACGGTGTACCCGTCGATGCGGTTCGCGATTGGGAATCGGGTGACTACGTTGGCAGCAAACTTGCTGTTCGATTCATACATCACGGATCTTCACACCTGTTTGAAACTGATCCCGTTGGCGACCTTTCGTGAGCTGAAGCTGACTGAAAGTGGATTCGGTCTTGATTCTGAGATCACCGCGGAATTATTGCGCCGCGGTGTGCGTCCCTATGAAGTTCCCGTGAGCTACTGCGGGCGGTCACGTGCGCAGGGCAAGAAGATCACGTGGCGCGATGGTGTGGTGTGTCTGTTTGTATTGGCGAAAGTGCGCGCCCGGCGCCTGCTCAGCGAAGGCGACTTCGGATCGAATATTTCAGTCGTCGCTAGTGGCGAGCCTGAAATTGACCTGACCGCCGCGCGTCGAGTGGCCGTGCTTCCGGATCCTGCGTAGGCATGATCGCCCACCACAGCGTGCCCAATCTCAAGGTTGGATCCACGGGCCGGGGTGCGGCTGGTTCAGGTCGTGCCCGACGCGGCCTAGTAGTTGTGGGGTTGGTTGTGTTGTTGGGGGCTATTCAGAATCCCGTGTCTGAATGGCTCACCTCGATGCGGCTGACCCCACAACCAGAATTCTTTACGGAACTTTCGTTTGCTGAACCCGCGCGAATCGTTGATCTCATGCAAATGGTCGCCGCGGATCGGCGCGCCCCTTTTGTGATCGCCAACCGTGAGGATGCGGCGACGACGTATCGCTGGGTTGTGTACGCGACCAAACCGGATCTCCCGAAGCGACGCGTCGCCAGTGGCACGGTACGAGTGGAATCAGAGTCCCGGGCAGTCGTCGACCCGGCGATCCCGTGGACCACATTGACGCCGGGTACGCGCATCGATGTTGGCTTGGCCCATCGTCAGGAAGCGATCTCGTTCACCTTGGCCGGTGGGTTGCGATGAAACCGGCCGCTTCGGGCCCGGTGCGGATCGCTCCGCGGGTCGCGATCGTGTCGGATGCAATCTTTCCGTACAACAAGGGCGGCAAGGAAGTGCGGTACCACGAAATTGGTCGCCGTCTTGTTGCCTCGGGTGTCCGGGTGGATGTGTACAGCATGCATTGGTGGGATGACGACGCGAAAAGCATCGAAATCGACGGTGTTTGGTTTCACGCGCTTTGCAAGAACCATGCGCTGTACAGCGGCAGCCGCCGATCTATTCGCCAAGCACTGTGGTTCAGTCTTGCATGCTTGCGTTTGCTCGGACGTCGCTTCGATGTCATTGAGGCCGATCACATGCCGTACCTTCCGTTGTTTGCGCTGCGAGTCGTTGCGACTTTGAAACGTCGACAACTCGTCGTCACCTGGCACGAGGTGTGGGGTCATCGATACTGGGTTGAGTACTTGGGTTTCGCGGGCCGGATCGCCGCGATGCTTGAGCTTTTCGCGATGCGGTTGCCGAACCTGATTGTGGCCGACGTGCAGGAAACCGCGGATCGGCTCCACGCGTGTGGTGTGGCGCCATCTCGCGTCGTTGTCGTTCCGATAGGTGTCGATGCGGCGGCGATCTCGGCGGTGCCGCGTGGTGACCGACACTTCGATGTCGTTTGTGTAGGACGTTTACTAGAGCACAAGCGAGTGAACGTACTGATAGCAGCACTGGCCGACCAACGCGCCCGTGGCAACGTTCTTACCTGTGCAGTGGTTGGTGAAGGCCCTGAGTGCGATGCACTTGCGTGGCAGGTGCGCGAACTTGGTATTGAAGATCAGGTCTCGTTCTTCGGCCGGGTCGAGCTGCATGCAGACGTTTGGGCTCTGATGAAGTCGTCCACCGTTCTTGCGTTGCCATCGGTGCGTGAGGGATTCGGGATCGTTGTGCTTGAAGCGATTGCCGCAGGAGCGTCGGTTGTTACTTCAGATCACGAAGATAACCAAGCGCGCAGTTTGGTGGATGATGGCATTACTGGCGTTGTGTGTGCTTCCGAGCCGATCGCGTTTGGCGAGTCCTTGGCGCGTTTGGTGCGCGAACCGTTAGCAATCATGGATGTACGTGATGACGTGCTGAAATCGTTTGACTGGGCAGCCATCATTGCTTCGTTGCAAGACATTTATGCGAAGAAATCTCGAGTTGCGGCATGAGTGCGAAACCAAAGGTGTCGGTTGTCGTCTGTTCGCTGAACGGAGCGTCGAAGATTGCCAGCTGCTTGGAGGCCCTCGAACGGCAAACAATTCGTGATTTCGTAGAGGTCATTGTCGTCGATGACGGCTCGACTGATGATACGGCACTGATCGCTCGGCAGTTCCCGGTTGATCTGTTGATTCACGAAACCAATCGCGGTTTGTCGATGGCTCGCAATACTGGAATCCGGCGGTCGGTCGCTCCTATCGTGGCGTTCACCGACGACGACTGTGTACCTGCGGAAAATTGGCTTGAGTCGTTGCTGTGTGAGTATGAAGAGCCTTCGGTGCTTGGTGTGGGTGGCACTGTCGCTCCGCTGTTGACTGATGGGCCGCTATTGAGGTATCTCGATGCGAACAATCCATTGGCCCCGGTAGAAGAAGAACGGACCCACAGCTCGAGCGTGGCGTATCGGGCCTATCTCTACATGTGCCGCAATGCAAAGGCACCAGCGAATGTTGGGCGACGGTCGGTGTATTCGTTGGTCGGAGCGAACTTTTCGGCGCGGCGTTGCGCCCTTGATGCCATCGGCCTATTCGACGATCGGATCACCTTTGGAGGCGATGAGGAAGACGTGTGCCGTCGACTGCGCGCGCACTTTCCTGGTGGTTCATTGGTGTATTCGCCCGCGGCAGTCGTCTTTCATGATTACGACCCCCGAGTGCGAGATACCTTGCGTCGCAGTTACGCCTATGGCAAGGGCAGCGCACGCGCATTTTTGAAGAATCCCGCACAGTTTCCGACGGTGTTTCCTTTGCCAGCGGCGGTTGTCGCGTTGGCTCTTGTCGGCCTTTGGAAACGTCCGGCTTTGGCGGTGGCTTCGGCGTTGCCGCTCATTGCATTCCCGAGGTGGCCCCTCGAAGCGGTTCGCGATCGACGAGTGGAATGTCTTGGCTACTCCTACATTCAGCTGTTACAAGAAGCGGCAAGCGACGCTGGATTCGCAAGATCTCTCGCGCAACTGCGGGCTGAGTACCGCGCGGCCGACGAGGTCGTCCGATGACAGTGGTCACAGGTCCGGATGTGGCCAGTGAGCTGAAGTTGCGATTCGGTCCTTTCGACCACCGCGTCCTCGACGACCTAATTCCTCACGGCGTGACCACGGAATCGGTGCTTCCACTGACCCCAGTACCCCTGCGCGTGCATCGTGAACGTCGCGTTGGTTTTGAAGTGCGCACTCGGCGCAGCGTCGCATCACTGGTCGTGATTGCGGCGTTTAACGTTGCCGTGGCACTGCCTCAGTACTTGGTGGCGCAATGCGTGGCCGTTGCGGTCATGGTCGTGTTCCCTGGGTTGCTCATACTGGCCGCGGCACGGTTTCGTTCGTCAGAAGGAATGCTGACGTTGGCGTATTGCATCGGTGTAAGCGTTGTAACGCTGATGTTGATCGGGCTCACATCTAGCTACGCGTTGGCAGCGACGGGCATCGACCGTCCCCTGTCTCGTTGGCCCTTGACCGCTGTACTCAATGCCTTCATGCTCGCAATGCTGGCAGCGGCATCACGGGTTGGGGATCCCATTGCGATGTACTGGCGCCCGGGTACGTGGCGACAAGCCGTTCATCAAATGGCGTTTGCGATATTACCGGCAGGTGCCATGGGTGGAGCGTTTCTGGTCAACGGTCGCGGTTCGTCGTCGCTCGCTATTGCGACCGCAGCCGGATGCGTCGTGGTGCTTGTCGTAGTGATGGTTCGCGGTTCTCGAGTCCCAACTTGGTGTCATCCGGTGGCTTTGTTTTCGGTTGCGCTCGCGTTGACTTGGGCCTACTCGCTGCGCAGTTCGCACTTGTTCGGCTTTGATATTCAACAGGAGATTCAGGCATTCAACGCCACGATGACGCAAGGTCGATGGCGGCCTCCGTCGAACGGGAATCCGTACGCGGCGATGCTCAGCATCACAGCGTTGCCGGCCTTGCTGTCCAGCGTGAGTGGCGTCTCAGGCGTGTACCTGCTCAAGGTCCTATATCCGATGATCTTCGCGTTGGTGCCCGTGGTCGTGTACTTCGTAGCCGCTCGTTGGGCTCCAAAGGTCGCAGCTTTCGGAGCTGCAGCGATGGTGGCGACCTTGCCGCAGTTCGCGGGGCAGCTCTCGGCGATTGCTCGCCAAGAAGTCGCATTGCTGCTATTTGCTGTGATGATCGCCTTCGCCTTCGATTACACGATCCCGGCTGCGCTTCGCAAGACTGCGGTGGTTTTCTTTGTGGGTGGTTTGAGCGCCGCGCACTATTCGACCGCCTACGCCACGATCGCGGCCCTCGTGATTGCGCATGTTCTTTACGGCGCAATGCGATTTGTTCGAGATATGCCTCACCGCGGGGTGTTTACATTCCGCATCGTCGTTGCTTGCGTCGTCGTTGTGCTTGGGTGGAACATGGTGATTACGCACTCG
>SXGT01338540.1_pt1 | contig 28248 bp, 25 predicted proteins | sample 3176221 | NCBI WGS metagenome assembly SXGT01 (sample SAMN11356862, study PRJNA531348) | freshwater metagenome | isolation source: freshwater sample F1-120 | place: China: Fuxian Lake, Yuxi | collected 2017-12-25 | reverse complement strand
GGTTTCGCCGGTGATCAGCACGGCCGGCGCATCGCCATCGCGCAGCCCGCGTTCGGCCTCGATGATCTGCACGACGCGCTTTTTCAGAGCCAGCATTGGCGGCGATTCGCCCAACAAACCATCCAGATCGCCCAGCGAAGCTTCGCGCCGACGATAGTAGGACAGCGCCTCCTTGCGCCGCGTTTCCTCCAGCGCCCGGTCCATCAGGATGCGCAGCTTGCCGAGTGAAACCGGTTTGGTGAGGAAGTCATAGACGCCGGCTTTCATCGACTCCACCACCAGTTCGACGGTGCCCTGGCCGGTGATCATGATCACCGGGACACCCGGCGCGAGCACCTTCAGCTTGCCCAGTGCGGTCATGCCATCCATGCCCGGCAGATGAAAATCGAGCAACACGATGTCGGGCCTGTAGCGCTCCAGCGCGATCAATGCGGATTCAGCCGTATCCGCCGTCTCGATGTCATAGCCGTAGCGGGACAGATAAAGCCCCATGTTCTTGGCCAGCGTGGCCTCGTCTTCGATGATCAAGGCTGCCGCATTCATCGGCTTCCCTCCGCAATGCGCAAACGGACTTCCACGGTGACGCCGCGGCCGGGTTCGCTGAAAAAATCAATCGTGCCGCCAAACCGTTCGATGACCCGCTTGGCTTGCGCCAGGCCGACCCCGAGCCCCTTGGGCTTGGTGGTGAAAAAAGGTTTGAACACGCGCGGCATCTGGTCCTCGCTGACCCCAGGCCCATCGTCCCGCACCCGCAACAACACCCGGTCCTTCTCCTGTTCCGCGCTCAACGCAATATGCCCGCCGATCACCATGGCTTCGACGGCATTGGAAACCAGGCTGCTGACAACCTGACCGAGCAGCAGATGGTCACCGCGCACTTGAGGCAGATTTTCGGCGGCATGAAATTCGGTGACGATGCCACGGCGAGCGGTATCCCGTTCGAAATCGGCCAGGATATGCGTCACCATTTCAGCCAGATCGACGCGGTGTGTCTGGGCGGCTTCCGGACGTGCATAACTGAGCAACTCGCGCACCCAGTTTTCCATCCGATCCACCTCGGCGATGATGTCCCGCGCCGGCTCGGCCGCATCTGCGGAGGAAAATTCCAGTGCCAGCTCGGCGGAAGATCGAATCGAAGCCAATGGATTGCGAATCCCGTGTGCGACTGCCGAACTCATTTCGCCCATTGCGGACAGCGTTTCGCTCTGCACCAGCCGACCCTGCTGTTCCCGGATCAGGTTGTCGGCGCGGCGAGTCAACCAGAACAGCGCGCCGTAGAGGAACAGACCGCCCAGCACCGCGCCCGCCCAGATGGCCTGCCGTCCGGTATTGATGGCTTCATACAGGGCGCGGGGCTTCTTGTACAACTCGACCGCACCAACAATCCGGCCGGCCTCGTCACGCACCGGGAAATAGATTTCGACAAAGTAGCCGATCTCGTGATCCAGGCTGGCGTGCTCGGACTTGTCGCCCGAAGTATGTTCATTTTTCACATTGCCCATCACCACCAATTCACCCGCCAGCGCTTCCACCAGTTCCGGGTTATCGAAGTACTGGCGACCAACGATCGCCTTGTCGCTCGACCAGACCACCCGGCGTTCCACACTGTGCGCGCTGGCACGGATGACATCAGGCAGGCGCGCGACATGGTTGAAGATATCGGTGACTTCCTTTGGGCCTTTCAAGTGATCACGGAAGTAATCGGTCGCGTTGTTGGCGATCAGCACGCTGTTGATGAACTCCATGGTCAGCACCGCTTCCTGGCGCAGCATGCGGTCAGTGAGATAGCGCGACAGCGACATCGCGCTGACGATACTCAGGCTGGAGATGGTGACCAGACCAAGCAGCGCAAACCAGCGGGTCAGATTGAAGGGTAAAGGGGACATGCGGCGATTATGCGGGAAACACTACGCGCCTGAACGGCGCTCGTCTGCCCGACTCGGTTCGGCCATATACGCCTGACCGCTTCGGCAACGGGATGTCGCAACCCGATGCGGATCATGGCGGACTTGAACAGTTACTCTTCATCCAGTCCTTGCCGCTGCAATTGCTGTCGGTCCAGGCGCCACTGCGCGCAAAGCTGACGATGGTCAGCATCGAATTCATGTAATAGGGCGCTTGCGAAAAATTCGGCGCCAGCACCGTTCCGGCCGCCCTGCCCGCCTCCGGCCCGACATCTCTCAGATTGACCAGGAAGGCCTTGTTTTTCCAACCATGCGGCACCGCGATATGACACCAGTTGCAGCGCATGCGACCGATCTTGTTGGCGTGGTAGCTGTGCAGATCACCCTTACCTGTGCCTGCATCAAAGAAACCGGTGCGTGTGCCCGAATCGGTCGCATAGGTGTTGTAGGCATGGCATTTGAAACACAGTCCGGTGGCCTGCTGGCCGGTACCGGTGGCGGTGTTCCATAACCCTTTCAGCAGGAAGTTGTTGTTGGAACCATGCGGTCCCCAGGCATTTCCGTTCTCGCCGCCGTCAGGCACCACGCCGGTCGCTGCAGTCACGTTGGAACCATGGCAATCGGAGCAGTACATGGTCTGGTTGCCCTCCGCACCGGTATTCGACCACGGCAGCACCCAGCGCGCGGTGGCATTGGCTCCACCGCGCACGGCTGCGGTGCGACCGGTGTTATCGATGACCGGATGCCAGGAACGATGGTTATTGGTCGTGAAAGTGGCGCTGGCGCCGCCGTCACTGGTGGATACCTCGCCCTTGTGCGTGGCGGGAGCCTGGAATTCCTTGGCCTGATTGGTGTACTGGGTGAGTCCGTTGGTACCGCTCGGCGTGCCGCCCGGGTAACCCAAAGTTGGCCGATTGCCGGTGGGATACGCGTTGTTGTCGCTGTAACCATAATCCGAATGGCATTTCAGACAGATCTGGTATTCCCGCGTGACGTGGGGTGCAGCGGCGCTGGCATCGACGCTGGCGCCGGGATCGCCGCGCTTGACGATATAGCTGGTCGGCAGATTGTGGAACGAGATACTGGTGTAGACCGGCTCGACGCCGAAGGTGCCGCGCAGAACGCCGGAAGCGATATTGCTCGGCACATAGCCGGCGGCGGCATCGCGGCGGTGCGTACCGGCCGCTTCCGGCGTGCCGCTCAGGCTGCCGAGCGGATTGCCGCGAAAATCGCGGAATTTCACGACCCGGTGTGGGTTGTGGCAGTCGGTGCATTCGGCGTGGCGATTGCCGAGCGCAGCGACACCCAGCTTGGCGCGCTCTTCAACCATGTCCTTGCCGCAACCATTGTTGGTGGACGAGCAGTTCACCATCGCCGGGTCGTTGAAATTGCCGCCGATCTCGTGCACCTCGGGATTGACCGCAATCGGCATGCGCCGCGCCAACAGGAAGTCGCTGCGGATATTGGGCACGGTGGTATTGGGGGTGATGATGCTGGCGGTGGCATCGGTATGGCACTGGTAACAGGTCTGCTCCATCGCCGCGTTGCCGCCGGTTTTCGGGTTCGCGGCACTATCGGTGCCCTCGCGCAACAAGCGGCGCGCACCCTGCACGGTGTGCGTGTCATGGCAGTTCAGGCAACCCGCTTTCCATACCGGCAGATTGGCGGGAAATTCGCGCTGATCGGCTGCGGCCTGCTTGTAAGTCTGTGTCGCCACCTGCGAGTTGGCATGCGCCGAAGAGCTCCACGCACCGAGGCGATTCTTTTCATGGCAGGCCAGACAGAAAATATCGCGCGATTCGACGAAACCGGCCGCACCCTGGGTTTCCTGGAAGCGATTCAGGCGCAGAAATTTCTGGTTGCCCTTGGCGGGGTCGGTTTCCCGAATGTGGGGATCGTGACAGGTCGCACACTGGATCTGGCCGGCACCGCCCGGGCCAGTCGGCTCCAGCGGCAATCTCGGTTTGTAGCCGGGTTCGCGCACGCCGAGGATGCTGCCGTCGGCCGGAAAACGCTGCGCGGCATTCAGTGCCTGAAGTTCGCCATCGCGCGTTGCCAGCGTATCGGTGAAAGTCAGCGAGATGGGGTGGTCGTTGGTCAGGTCGACGCCGAGTTTGCGCGTAAATCCAGAGGTATCTCCGGCACCGGAAGGCATGACACCGCCCACACCGACGCCGGTCATGGATATGTTGACCGAACCCTGTACATCTGCGGAACCTGCCCCACCCAGTACATTGACATTACCTATGGCCAGGGTGCCGTCATGACAGGACAGACAGAGCTTGGAACTGCCGCCCGGATTGTCCTGGATCGCGTCGGCAATGTTGTTGGCATCGAGCGAGGCGGAGGTGTAGCGGGTATAGGTCGCGGCAGACAATCTGCGGTTCCACAGCGGATTGACGCCCGGGGTGGAGGCGTGCGGGGTGTGGCAGAACACGCAGACCTGAGTCTCGGTCAGCGCTTTTGCCGTGCCCGGGCCGCTTGCCGACAGGTTGTGCCGGGTGCCGCGTACATCGGAGATTTTTTCCGCCGGAACATTGGCGGGCAACAACAGCACAAGGCTCAACAGAAATGTATGTAGATGCTTGATTTTCATATCAGGGCCCCTCACTCGTCGCCGCCCAGGAACTGGAACACCATGATCCGGCCGTTGAACATGTCAGCCACATACACCTGGTCGTGCGGGTCTATCCATACGCCGGCCGGCAGAAAGAATTTACCCTCTTCCTGTCCAGCACCGCCGATGGGCATCAAAAAATCGCCCTGCCGGTTGTATACCAGCAAATAGTCGTAGTAAGACTCGACCACATAGACATTGCCTTCGGAGTCGACCGATACCCCTTTGGGCCGGACCAGATCGCCGACATTAAGGCCACGCTGGCCAATAATGCGTGCCTCGCCGCCTGCCAGCGGCAAAACCTGCACGCGACCATTGAGGGTATCCGCGACATAAAGTTCGCCGTTGCGCAACGTGATGTGAGTGGGATAGTTGAACTGGCCCGGTGCTTCGCCACGTTCGCCCAGCGTGGCAAGCCATTTACCGGCGGGATTGAATACCTGAATGTTGTGGGCATGTGTGTCGGCGACATACAACCGCTGATTGACCGCGTCCCAAGCCACCCCGGTGGGGCGCTTGAGCAAACCGGCGCCAACCTGCGCGACCGGATTGCCGAGCAAATCCAGGCGAGCGACAAAGCCGAGATCGGCGTCGGCCACCCATACGCCTTCTTCGCAGGCAGCAATTCCGGTGGGCGTCTGGAAAGTACGCAGCTTGTCAGCGCGCTCCCAGATCTGTAGATCACCCGCCGTCGGATCAAACACGAACACGCCCTGACGACTGGTATCGGTAATCAGGATGCGGCCGCCGGCATCAACCGTACCGGCGATGGGACGTTGCAGGATGACCGGGGGCGTATCCCCGGCGAACAGTCCTGCCAGCCAGCGGAGTACGGCCCCCAGGCCGGCGCCCGGCTCCTTCGCGCTGATCAGGTTGGCTTCGCCGGTAATCTGGCCCGACCAGGCGAAGCGCGGCACTTCCGGCGCCTCCGGCCACAACCGGGGGATGCCGCTGGCACCTTCGTTGAGTGCGAAACGGCGCGGTTCCTGCGCGGCACAACCGGCCAGGAACAGCACTGCAAGGACAAGCGCCAAACGTGTATGTATCCGCATTACCAGCGCCCCGGGCCGGATGTTTCATGGCCGCCGTAAATTCCGGTCGGCAAGCCCCGCTTGCCGGAATGGCAGAGATCGCAACGGTCCGGGCCCCAGGCCACATCGCCGTTGTGGCACATGCCGCAAAACTTGCCATTGATGATGTCGGTCATGCGCACGTCGTTCGAACCGACCCGCATCTTGAAGCCGAGTTCGTGATGGCAGACCTTGCACTGGAAACGGATACGATGAAACCAGTGCGGGAAAATCACCGGACGTACACCCTCCTTATCGGAACGGCGGTTCAGCACCACATCGCCATATTCGGCCTGTGCCACCTGGCTGGGCAAGGCCAGGGAAGCGAGCAATAGCAGCCAGGATAACCAGCCGATCATGCTCATTTCCTCGATGTGGCCGGTTTCGGCATGGCAGGCCGCGGCACGCTATGGCAGCGGTTGCACTCGGTCAGCGGAAATGCCACCGCACCATGACAGACGCCACATTGCTCGCCCTGCAGAATCTGCATCATCGAAAGTTTGTTGCCACCGGTCACCGGCTTGAACAGATGATCATGACAGTTGGCGCAGTCAAGCCAGAGGGTGTGCGCACGATGCGGAAACCGCACGATCGGCGTCCCCCCCTTGAGGTTCATCAGGATGTCCTTGTCGAGCAGGTTGATCTTGGTTTCGGGAAAGATATTGCTGCGTGGCTCGATATGGCCCTTTTCCCTCGCCTCAACCCAGCGCACCAGATTTCCGGTGGTATCGGGTGGCAGTTTGCTCAGTGCCTCTGCGGGCTGCTGCAGCTGACCGATGGCAGGATTGGCCGGATCGTGCAGGTCGTCATTTTCCAGCGGCTGCCAGTTTCCCGCGTGGGTGCCATTGCCGACAAACACAAGTGCGACCAGCACGGCCATCATCGGCAGCCGTTTCATGCCGACTTTATCCCGGGATGAATATGCCGGCGCTGCGTATGGCGCGAACCAGTTCTTGCGTCGACTCTTCCATCTGCTTGACGGCCTGTTCATACTCGCCACGACTGGCGGATGCTTCGGCAAGGCCACGCAGCGAACCGGCCTTTTCGAGATAGCCTCGCACCATCGGATTGAGGCCGGCGCCGGCGCGCTTTTCCGCCAACATCAACTTGACCAGCATCTGGTGCGTATCGTTGCGGTCAAGCTCGTAATGGAATTCTTCTTCCTTGCTGGCGAAATTCAGACTGCGGACCAGCGTGTCGCCCTGGCGCAAACCGCTGACTGCGGCCTTGACGGTCAGGTAGGCCTGCTGCAACAGCGTGTTGGCGCGCACATAGTTTTCGGTGCCTGCCATGCGCGTGGCTTCCTGAATAATCTGTTCGATGCCGCGTGTGGCATCGGCGATTTCCTTGCTGCTGACCACCTTGGCGGCAACCTTTTCGGTACCGATGCGTTGATAAGCTGCAAGCAAGGCCTTGACACTAAGATTTCGCGCCGTGTAGTCGGTTTTCGCCTTGTCCGCGCTGGCCTGCGATTGCGCCTGGGCCGGCGCAGCGGCACGCACCGCTTCGAGCATCTGGCGACCGGCATCGCGAACCAGATTTGCAGCGTCATCCAGCCTGCCGGCTTCAAAAGCCTGGCGTGCCTGACGATAACTCTCCCGCGCCTGATCACGCCGTTCCATGGCGGGGATGGCACCGCTCATCTCGACCTGGCGGGCTGCCGAAGAACGCTCCAGCAGCGTCGCGACGGATTCAAGCTGCCGCTCGACCTGGGCCCGATCCATCGGCGCCGAAACCGGCGCGGGCGGAGCGGCGGACCATGCAGGGGAGGACAACGCGCCCGCGAGTGCAACCAGCAGCGTAGCAAACCGCCGGGAATGTCTGCCTTGATGCCGGCTGCCTGGATTCGTCATGGCTTGTCCGCGACTTTCGCCGCTGCGGCCTTCTTCTGTGAATGGCAATTTCTGCATTCAGAGATTGGGAAAGCCACCTTGCCATGGCATACACCGCATTGCTGGCCCATCATGATCGCGGCCATGCTGAGCTTGTTGGCGCCCTTCTGGGGCTCGAACAGGGCAGGGTGGCAGTTGGAACAATCCAGGATTTCCGTATGCGCCTTGTGTGGATAGAGCACGTCAGGCATGGTGCCCTTGACCTCGCGAACAATGTCGAGATCCATGACCACAGCCTCGGCGGCGGGATCAATTCGGTCCCAGCGCGGCGTGATTTTCTTTTCATTCAGGGAGGCTACCCAGTTGATCCGGTTACCCGCATTGCTCTTGGGCATACCCGCATAGGCCTGCTGCGGATGTTGCAGTGCGAGCGTGCCGTCGTTTTCCGGATCGTGAATGCCGTCCTCGGCCGGCGGCGCATTGCGGGCGCCGGCCGGTTTCATCAGCCGGTTGAAGGAGTTGACCGCCGGTCCGGCCGACTTGGCAGCCGCAGGCGGTGGGGCGGCGGTCTGCGTGGCTGCCACAGGCGCCGCCGGAGCCGGTTTCGCGCTGGGCGCGCTGGCAACCGAGACGACTTTGGCCGGCAGTTTGCCGACCATGTAATCGACCGCAGCCTTTACGTCGGCATCGGGCAGATCCAGAAAACCACCTTTACGCGGCATGCCCATCGGCGTGCCTTCGAGTGCGCTCAGGTAGAGGCCATCCATGCCCTTGCGCAGGCGGGGCGCCCAATCGGCGTTGTCATTCAGTTTCGGAGCATTCGCAATACCGGTGTTGTGGCAACTGCCGCATGCCTTGTCGTAAACGGCTTTGCCTTTTGCATCGGCTTGAACGGGGGCGACCATACCGATGAGGCTGGCCAGAATCAAAGCGGAATGAAAGATGCGCATGATGTTTTCCCTTACTTCTTGCGAGCGGGCTGCGGCGTTGCCAGCTTCTGCATGGCGCTTTCATGGACCTGCGTCGGCGTTCCCGGCTTGCCGCTATGACACAGGTTGCAGTTCTCGACGCCCCAGGCGATGTCGCCGTTATGGCAGGCGCCACAGTATTTGCCGTCGATAAGCTGGAGCATATCCATGTTGTTGCCTCCCGCCTTGAACTGGAACCCCAGGTCGGCATGACAGACCTTGCAGGTAAAGCGGACCCGATGGAACCAGTGCGGGAACACGACAGGTCGCATACCGGCGGCATCGGAGTAATTGTTGATTACCACATCGCCATATTCAGCCCTTGCCGGGCCACTTGCCAGCAGAGCAAAGCTCCAGCCCAGAGCCAGCATCAACAGCCATATCATGCGTCTGCATGCCACCATGTTGTTCTCCACTCGATTCGTCGGAAAGTGTGTTTGTGTTACCCGCAAGGTTCAGCAGGAAATCGAAGCCGTGATGCCGGACGATCACATTGCTCCGAACTCTCTGCCAATGCGCAAAAGCAGCATAGCATTTTTCTTGCCATCTATTTCCGCGAGCAAGGCCGACAAGCGCAGGTCAAGGCGACCCAGACGGTATTCGAGTCGTTGTTCGAAGGATTTGCTGACCGGATCGCGCGCTGCGGTGACAGTGCCCTGCAAACGTGTATTGACATTGTAGGTGTCCAGATTAAGCAGCGCGGTGTAACGCAACCGGTTCACGTTCATGAAGCGGGTATGAATATAGGATAGCGATCCGAAAGCACTATTCTGGCTGCTCTCCCCAGCACCGCTGGTGGAAGACTCCTGGTTGCTCCACTGAAAGGTCAGGTTGGCATTGGCATAGGCGTATCGGCTGAGGTTGATCAAGCCATTGGCCTGCAGATTGAGCAATTGGAAACTGGCGGTCTGGTCGCCCAGGCTGCGTGAATCGGAGGCAGAAACCGATAGAAAGGCAGAACTCGATTCGCCCGGATTGAATCGCCAGGAAAGACTGGCACCGTGACTTAGCAGCTGACTGTTACCGCTGCTCTCGTCGTTGCTCAGGTTTGTGCTGAGATCCTGGTTCACCAGGGCGCTGACTGCCGAGGTGGCCGACAAGGTCCAATCCCGACTCAGTGAGTGCCCCACTCCGCCGCCAACAGCACTTTGGTTACTGCCAACACTGGAAAATTGTTGGCTCAAGTTTCCGTTGGCGCGCCAGAGATAAGAATAATTCCCGAGTTTGAGAGGGTCTGCAGCATAACTGATGCTGCCATTGAGTCCGCCCAGGATCGACTGGACCCCGTCAGTCTCGATATGACTCAGCGTTGCACTGCCAGCCAGGCTTGTACGCGAATTCAGATTGTAATTTGCGCCAATGTTGGCGCTGACGACCTGGGAAGCGCTCTCGTTTTCGAGCAGATTGCTTTCCGAGCGGAAGATTCGGGCGCCTCCGGTCACCATCAGCGGGGAATCGGCCTCAGGGCGCCAGGTGGCAAAGCTGTTGATTTGCAGAAACCGAGTGCTGCTGTCGGTCAGCCTGCCCGCCGCCGACTGCTTCAACTGGCTGTCGTTGATACTGGCCAGACTATCCACCGATATCAGGGTATTTTCCGGTCGCCACGCGTGGCGGAGGGTTGTGCGCAGGAAACGACTGTTTTCCCCGGTTTCCGAACGATCGCTTTGCGTTGCGTTGCCGGAAAGATCCCAGTTGTAATATTTCATCTGACGCGTGAACGTGGCCGAGAGCGAATCAACCCGGTCTTCACCGAAAGCCTGGCCTTCGAGCAGGCTGCGATCCCAATTGAAGGCATAGTTGTCGCTGCGGTCGGGCGGACGATAGTCCTGTCGCAGGCTCATTCTCGTGCTGATGTAGTCCGACGAGGTAAAAGTATCGCTGGCGCGGCTGTCACTACGATCAAATGAAGCCAGGAAGGGATAGCGGCTGACCGGAAACATCGACAAAGCCACGCCTCCGCTGACTCCGGTTGCATTGCCCGAGGTAAGCTGATTGCTGTCCTCCTGGCTTGCGGTCAGCCCCAGACTCCCGCTCAATTGGGCAATATAGGGCTGCCACAGATAGGTTGCCGCGCGCACCTGGACGCCTTGTGCGTGAGTCAGTTGATCCGGCTCTCCTTCAGCGGAGGTTTTTCGTACGTCATAACTCAACACCCCGCCCCAACGGATGGGGGCGATACCCAATCGTCTTGGCGCCTCGCGGGTGGCACCAGGCGCGGGGGTATCCGCCGTGATGCCGGTCGTCTCCTGCGCCATGCCAGTAGAGGTGGCAAGGGCGACCCCCCAAGCCAGATGGCGCATTCGATTCCTGCCAAAACGTCCGCCCACCTTGCCTCCGGATCAGATACGGAAGCTCAGGTGCCGTTGGCGGTTGCCGCCTTCAGGAAGGGGAAACGCTCCGTATCTATGCGAATGCTGGCACTGGTACGCAATTTGGCAATAAAGTCCTTCCATGCACTTTCGCTACGTTCACGTTGCAACAGGTCTGTCGCACGTCCGGTGACTTCTTCGAACGCACGCAATTTCGGCTCGCGTCGATCATGCAGACGCAATAGCGCAAACCCTTCCAGAACGCGGATAGGCGCGGACAATTCGCCGGATTTCATTTTGTCGACTTTCTCATGCATGCCTTCCGGCAACATGCCGCGATGGATGTAACCCATGTCACCGTCTTTTTCCGCCGAACCATCGCCGGAATGAAGGCGCGCCAATTCGCCAAAATCGGCGCCGGCCAGAATTCTGCGCTGTATGGCCGCAGCCTCTTCTTCAGCCTTGTCCCAAGCGCTTGAGGGCGAAGATGGATCGACTTTCAGCAGGATGACCGAGAGATGCAGTTTTTCAGGCTCGGTGAACAGGTCGTTATGACTGTCGTAATAGGCCCTGACTTCTGCCGGACTGGGTGCGGAGACCGCACGGGCATCCGCCTCGATCCGTTCCAGCAATTGTTGCTCGCGCAACTTTGCGCTCAACCCTGGCAACATGGTTTCCCGGTTTTGCTGCCAGCCAGGACTGTTGCCATAACGCTTGTCATACTCGGCCAGCGTGGCCTCGATCGCCTTTTCGTCTGCCTTGATCTCGCGTAGCTTCACTTCGTTCAACAGAAGCACCCGATTGATCAGGCGCTCAGCCACCTCCAGACGCAAAGCCTGAACCTGCGCTTCCGGGGGTTTGCCGTGATAAAACTTTTGCCGCGCCATGGTCAGGAACGTGGCCTCATATTCCCCCGCACTGATTATCTGGCCGTTGACCTCGGCAAAAAGTGTGTTGCTCATCGCATGATCGCGATGCGCGGTTGCCGCAGGAGCAGTCGTCGCTTCCGTGCTGGCAGGTGCGCTGACAGCGGTGGTCTGCTTGCCGGCATCTTCCGCAAAACCAGGCGCAGCGCAGACGATGCCCGCCAGGAACAGCAGTGCGGCGACGGGGCGAATACGGAAAGGTACGGGTTTGCTCATGTTCTGAATCTTCCTGACTGTGGAAAAAACAGGGCCAGGCGCGAACGCCTGGCCCTTGCAGCCTGGAGAGGGGCGCCAGCACATGGCGCCCCTAACGGACAGGCCGAGGATCAAACGACCCGGGTCACTTGTTGTGGCAGGCCAGGCAGACAGCGCTACCCGCGTTGGAGACGCGCAGGAAAGTCGCACCCGCAACACCCGTACCACCTTCAACGTGCGGGTCATGGCAGCTGGCACACTCAACAGAGGGACCAGTAACGCCGCCGAACGCACGGCTATACAGAATCATGTCGCTCTTGCTGCGCGAACCGATACCGGTAGCACCGGTATCAACCCACCAGACCAACTGGGAATTGATGGTTGCATTGGCAGGGGCACGGAAATCAGCATCCCGGCAAGCGCCACCCGGCAAGGCCGCAGTCTGGCCGCCACCGCAATACTGAATACCGATCGGGTGGTCGTTGGTCAGATCGGTTCCCAACATGGCGACGGAAGCGGGCAGCATGACACCGGCTGCATTGACGCGCGGAGGCACTTGGGCGACATCCCAGGTGAATGTTGTCAGACCTGCGGCACCGCCACCGTTCGCGGTCAGACCGCCGGAGCCCGGCGCATTGATGATGTTGTCCATGGCCTGGGTGCCATCGTGACAGGACAGGCAAGCCAGAGAAACGGAACCGACCGGCAACACGGTACCGTCAATGGTACTGGAACTGGCCGTACTGAAAGTCGTATAGGTAGCACCCGAGTTCTGTTTGTTCCACAACGGGGCAGCAACGGAGAGATTTGCCGCGTGCGGGGTATGGCAGAACACGCAGATATCGGCGGTACCTGCAGAAACATTGACGCTGTCAGCCAATGCGTTGGTCGTACTCAGGTTGTGCTTCGTATTCGCGATGCCCGCCAGAGCCGATCCCGAGGCAACGAGGCTCAGCGCAATCACTCCAGCCCCCGTTGCCCGCAACAGGCTTCCCAGACATTGCGACCAGTTAGATGTCATATCTTTCATGATGTCGCTCCATTAAATTCATCATCCCCTCGGGGCCTTGTACAACTATCCACCACGACCTTTGACAGGGCGGAGCGGGCATTTTTCTATTAGCACTTCCCGTGCCAGCATCAAAAACCTGCATCAATTGTGGATTTCAGTCCATTTGACTGGAAAACAGGTACCACCTTCTCTCTACTGAAAAAAATCTTCTCGAATCCAAGAACGCAAATCGCGCAAATTACTTGCTCTCTACAGCCTTCTTAGGACGCACAGCCAGATAGCCCTGGTCTGGAGAAAGCGCATAAGGCCTGAACACATCGACCTTGCGATACCACTGATCCACCATGTAAACACGGCCGTCCTCATCAACGAAAATCCCGGATGGCAACATGTACAGAGCAGGGCCATCGCGCTCGCTGCGATCCCCCACATACATCAGCAACTCCCCGTCCGGATTGAATATCTGGAAATTGCCGAAGGCGGAATCCACCACGTAAACATTGCCTTCCCGGTCCGAGGCCACTTCCTTGGGGCGTGCAAAGTTGCCAAGTTGCTTGCCGACCGTCCCGAAAGTCTTGATGAACTTGCCATCCTGATCGAAAACCTGGACCCGGAAATTGCCGCCATCAACTACGTAGATGCGCCCATCCTTGCCCAGTGCAGCATCACGCGGCAAATTGAATTCGCCATTCTCCTTGCCGCGCTTGCCGATGTCCTGAATCAGTTGACCATCCTTGGCAGAGAGCACCCGCAGGCGATGTTTGTCCGAATCGACACCGCCAATATCGACTACATAAAGTTTTTCTCCCTTCGCATCGACGGAGACACTGGAAAGACGTTGAAACTGGTCTTTCTCGGCCAACTTGCGCAGAAATCGGCCATCCCGGTCGTACACCATGATCGCTTTAGCGGTGGCATCGGCGACAAACAGGGTGCCATCGGCGGCGACATCCAGGCCTAGCGGCTTGACCAGCGTGCCGGCGCCCTCGGTACCAATGCGAAAAAACTTGCCCTGCGGCACGTCGAATACTTTTACTACCCGTTCGGCGGTATCGGAAACAAAGATCCGGCCCTGATGCACAGCAACCGCATATGGCTTGGCCATACCTTCCCCGGTGCGGACTTCGCCGGTAAGCGCGCGACGTAAGCGCGCCTCTTTTTCATCCTCTACTACGTCGGCACTGCTGAGAATCGTGCGTTCAAATACGAAGCGCGGATCATCCGGAGGCGCCGGAAAGAGCAATGGCTTCAATTCGGGAGCGGGTGCTTCTTCAGGCATTTGCGCGCAGCCCGAAAAAAGGCCCAGCAACATAGCGGCAAGCCCGATGCGGGTGCTCAGGTGTGCGGGACGAAACATGACGGATTACCTCACATGATGTGGCAACTCAGACAGAGTCGGCTGCCATCGTTGCTCAGACGCAGGAACAAGCGATTATTGGAATGGGGGTCGTGACAACTGGCGCATTCAATATAAGGGATTTCGCTACCGTTGGTGGTCGCACGACCATAAAGAGGCAGATCGGTGCGTGACCGCCGCGTGCTGCTTCCGGTGGCCACCCACCAGACGATGCGCTCGTCCATGCTGCCGCTGCTCGGCTCGCGGTACTCCGGCGCTTGCCCAGGATCAGAACGCAGCGGGTAGTCAGAGGCAGACCCACCCGCCGGGGGCACGGAGGCCTGGAGTACGCCGGCTCCACCGCGAAACGGAACGCTGAAAGGATGATCCTGTTTCGGGTTATCGGTGGCACGTGCCAGGTTCGCATCGTGGCAGGATAGACATACCAGAGACGGGGGCCCCGCCTCGCGCCCGGCCTGGGTAGAAATCGATTCCATCGCACCATAGGTGAAACTGCGCGGCAACCCGCTTTGCCAGACCGGCAAGGCGTCCACACTGCCTTCGCTGATCAGCGGGGTATGGCAAAAAACGCAGGTAGCGCTGGCTTCCACTTCATTCGACACATTGGTCCGGGCAAGGTTATGCACCGTGTCGCGAATGTCCGCACCGGCAAGTGGAATAGCGAGAAATAACAGGCCCCAGTACCCCAGGCGATAACCCGTCGCGAAACGCATGCAAACACTCTCAAGCCATGGCCGCCCGGAATGGACAACCCCAATTACTTATTCTGTTAGCAATGCATATGCCAATACCGCAACTACAGGCCCGGATATTGCTAACTGGATAAAATAAGCCACATTGATCCAGCGAAGGAGTTCCAAGATGGTGCATTTCCGTATTTCCGCTGTAGCCGGGGCATTGGCGGCCCTGCTGCTGTCGCTGACCCCCATGTCCAGCAACGCAGCCCCAGCCGCCGCCGGCATTCGCGCCGACCTGCTTTATCACAACTACTGTTCGGTCTGCCACGGCGACAAGGGGGATGGACGCAGCCGCGCTCGCTCCGGACTGCGCCCGCCACCGAAGGATTTCACCACTGCCGGCCCCAGCCTGACGCGAGAGGTGATGATCGCCGTCGTCTCCGACGGCAAACCTGGTACCGCCATGGTAGGCTGGAAGACGCAACTGTCGCAGGCTGAAATCACCGCCGTGGTGGACTGGACTATCGCCAACTTCATGAACGGCAAGGCCTCGCCACCAGTCCAGGACGGTGTTTCCGGTACCCGCGCGCATGGCGGCCGCGCCCAGGATGCGAGCCCGGCTAAACCGGCCACCACCGCCAACATGACTTTGCCCTTCGCGCTGGGCCTGAAAGGCAACCCGGTTGCCGGGCGTGCCTTCTACGACGCCAACTGCGCGACCTGCCACGGCAAGAAAGGTGATGGCCAGGGACCGCGCGCCTACTTCATCCGCCCGAAGCCACGCAATTTCCTCGAAGCCGCACCTCGCGCCAGCCTGAATCGTCCGATGTTGTACGAAGCGGTATCCATGGGCCGCCTGGGTACCGAGATGCCGGCCTGGAGCAAGGTTCTGACCGATCAGCAGATCGCCGACGTTTCCGAATATGTATTCCAGCAATTCATCCGACCGAAAGGCAAAGCCGGCAAATGAGCCGGAGCCGAACACTGGCGCGTCTGGCTCTGGGCCTGGCTGCCGCTGCGGCGTTGCTGAATCCGGCCCTGGCGGCTGACACAAAACGGCATGAGGCAGGTCGCAAGATCTACAACTTCCGCTGCTATTTTTGCCACGGCTATTCCGGTGACGCCAAAACCCTCGCGGCCACTTACTTGACACCGAAGCCGGCGTCTTTCGTCAGCCTGAAACCCGGATCACGCAGTCGTTCGGACATGCTTGCCAGCGTGCGTTCCGGCCGCCCCGGTACTGCGATGAAGGGATTTGCCGGCATTCTCAATAATGAGGACATCGCTTTGGTGGTCGATTTCGTGCGCGAGGAATTCATGGCGCGCAAGGCGACCAACACGCGCTACCACACCCCTGCCAATGGCTGGGACAACCATCAGCGTTATCGCGATGCGTACCCTTTCGCCACCGGGGAAATCGCTCTCGATACTCCCTGGGAAAAACTCACCCCGAAGCAGGTGCGCGGCAAACGGCTGTTCCTGCAAAGCTGCGTCACCTGCCATGACCGGGCACGGGTAATGGATGCAGGTGTCGCCTGGGAAAGCCGCGCCGTGTCCTTTCCACGCAACCAGTACACCCCGGGCGGCCGCCCGCAAGTGGACGCGACAACCAGCGCCAGCCCCTATGTCAAACATGACATCCCGCCGAAACTGGAGCGTCTTAGCCAACAGGAACGTAGCGGAGAGCAGCTTTACCAGAAAAACTGCGCCTTCTGCCACGCAGCCGATGGCACCGGCCGCAACTGGATCGGCAGTTTCATGGAACCTCACCCGCGCGATCTGACCAACCCCGACTTCATGCGCACGATGACGCGCGAACGACTGGCCGGTGTGATCCGTGATGGCCTGCCGGAGACCTCCATGCCGGCATGGGGCAGCGTGCTCTCGCCGGAGCAGATCGCCGCGCTGGTCAGTTATATCGGGCGCGCGTTTCACCCTTTGCAGGAATAGGAAATTTTTTTCCGGGGCTGGAATAAACCGCCTCATGCCGGTGTTTGCATGCGGTCTGTCCACAGCACCGCTTGCCACGCCCACCACCCTGGAGGTTGAAAATGAAGAAATTTGTGCTTGTTCCCCTGTTCGCTGCCGTGCTTCTGACCGCTTGCGGTCAGAACCCGATCAAACCCGCGACCGCCGCCGACAAGGCAGCGCCGGCCCCGAACGGCATCCAGTTGCCTGCCGACTACGCCGACTGGCGGCTGATCGCGCCGGCCTATCGCGCCGACAAGCAACATGTCCGCGCCATCCTCGGCAACGATACCGCCATCCGCGCCGCGCGTGCCGGCAACACACAACCCTGGCCGGACGGCAGCATCCTGGCGAAACTGGTCTGGAAGGAAATGCCGCATGAGAAATGGCCGACCGCGATGGAGGCCGGCCAGTTCATTCATGTCGAAATCATGGTCAAGGACGCCAAGCGCCACGCCGAAACCGGCGGCTGGGGCTATGCCCGCTGGGTCGGCAAGGATCTCAAGCCCTACGGCAAGGACGCCACCTTCGTAGCCGAATGCCACGGCTGCCATACGCCGGTGCAGGATGCCGACTTCGTTTTCACCAAACCCGTGAAACTGCCCTGATCCGTTTCCCGCAACAAGGCGCGCGCGGGTTGCACCCAGATCCGGCTCGGTGACTTTCATCACACAGTCACTAAAGTCACCGAGCAGCGATACAGCAAGACCTACATTGGGGGCGCTTTCCCCCACCCAACCTCAAGGAGATATACCGATGTCCAGCATCAAAGTCATCGTTTCAAGCCTGTTTCTTGCCGCCCTTCTCGCTGGCTGCAGCCAGACCCCGACCAAGCCGGCCGCCACCTCCCTGTACGACCGCCTCGGCGGCAAGGAAGCCATCACCGCAGTGGTCGATGAACTGGCCGCCAACGTCGGCGCCGACAGTCGCATCAATCAGCGTTTCGCCAAAGCCAACATGAAGCAGTTCAAGGCCAACATGGTCGATCTGCTCTGTCAGGGCAGCGGCGGCCCCTGCAAGTACAAGGGTGATGACATGGTCACCGTGCACACCGGCATGAAGATCAAGGATGAAGAGTTCGGCGCCATGGCCGAAAACGTCGTCAAGACCCTGAACAAGTTCAATGTTCCCGCCAAGGAACAGGGCGAAGTCATGGGCATGCTGGGCGGCATGAAGGGCGATATCGTCAATCGCTGATTCTCTTGCTGCAACGCAAAAAGGGCCGGAGATCCGGCCCTTTTTTGTGTCCGCGCCAGCCCGACGATCCACGCCGAGCAAACGGATCGACGGAACCGGAGGCGCCCGCCCTCAGGAGGGTCAATCCTGCAAGTGTATCTGCCCCGGGGCTCGGGTCATCCGAAACCCACTCACAGCCTGGCCCGTGTCCATATGGGTCTGAAATAACCCACCCCGTATCGCTCGCTCCGGCGGCGAGCCCGCAATCGCGGGGCCCGCAAGTACTTCGAGAGGTGGCACGTTGCTTGCGCATGCTGACCATGACAACACGCCGAGGCGAAGCCGCCGGAAATATTGTTGCCCATAAAACAAGCCCAGCAGGAGGAAGCCGCGATGACCACCAAAACCGCAAAAACCAGGCCCACCAAAACCGCCAAGGCCACCGCGCCCGACGCGGCCTGGAAAAAGCTCAAATCCAGCCTCAATGCGCTGCCGGACAGCATCGATATCCGTGACTGGGTGTATCAGCCCAGCCTCTTGCCGGTGCCGCCGGTATTGGTGAACTGCCATCGGATACCGGAAATTCTGGACCAGGGCCAGGAAGGTGCCTGTACCGGCTTCGCGCTGGCTGCGGTGGCCAATTTTCTGCTGCACAACCAGGGCCAGAGCCGGCGCGTCAGCCCACGCATGCTGTACGAGATGGCGCGGCGCTATGACGAATGGCCGGGTGACTGGTACGAGGGTTCCTCGGCGCGCGGTGCGATGAAGGGCTGGCTGCGCCACGGCGTGGCGCAACGCAGCCTGTGGGGCGACGCGCAGACCGGCACCAGGCACATGACGCAGGCCGTGGCGCAAGATGCCATGAAATGTCCCGGCGGCGCCTATTACCGCGTCAACCATCGCCAGGTGAGAGACATGCATGCGGCGCTGGCCGAGGTCGGCATCCTTTATGCAACGCTGATGGTGCATGACGGCTGGTTCGAGCCGGGCCCGGCAACTACGACGCTGAATTTTCCGGAGGGCGGCAAGAAGAAGTCGCTCAAGCTGCCGATCATCACGCGCAAGGGGCGCGCCGACGGCGGCCATGCCGTCGCCATCGTCGGTTACGCCGAGCAGGGCTTCATCATCCAGAATTCCTGGGGGCCGAGTTGGGGCAATGGCGGTTTCGCCTTGCTGCCCTACGAGGACTACATGCTGCACGCGACCGATGTCTGGGTGGCCCAGTTGGGCGTGCCGGTCAGCGTCGATGTCTGGGCTGCGGAGGAAAAGAAGAACGCGACGATTTCCGAGGGCGCCTCGCGCGCATTGCCGGCCCTGACGCTGGACAGCCTGCGGCCCTATGTCATCGACGTCGGCAACAATGGGGAACTGTCCGGCAACGGCGATTACTGGACCACGCCGGACGACCTGCAACGTCTGGTCACGCAGGACCTCCCGAACACGACGCAGGCCTGGAAAAAGCGCCGCGTCATGCTTTATCTGCATGGCGGCCTGAACAGCGAGAAATCGGCCGCCAAGCGCGTCGCCGCGATGCGCGGGCCCTGCCTGGCGAATGAAATCTACCCGCTGCATGTGATGTGGGAGACCGGCTTCACGGAATCCCTGACCAGCTACTTCGGCGACTGGTTCACCAATGCCGACAAACTTTCCGGCCGCAGCCTGCTCGACAGCGTCGGCGAGGGCCGCGACTGGATGATCGAGCGCAGCCTGGCTTTTCCGTTGCGCAAAATCTGGGGCGAGATGAAAGAAAACGCGCGCCTGGCCTCCGACCACCGCGAGCAGCGCGGCGCCATGCAACTGCTGGCCAAGTTCATCCGTGAAGCCGGACAAACCGGCGGCAAGAACTGGGAGCTGCATGTCGTGGCGCATTCGGCCGGCAGCATCTTCTTCGCCCACATGTTGCAACACGTCCTCAACCTGCAACTGCCGTTGAAGAGTGTGCAGTTTCTCGCGCCGGCAGTGGAACGGGACGTGTTCCGCGACAAGGTGTTCAAACCCGCCGGCGCCGGACAATGCCCGCTGCCTATCCTGTATCTGCTGTCCGACGAGGCCGAACTGGATGACACTGTCGGCGGCAAGATGGTGTACGGCAAATCGCTGTTGTATCTGGTCTCCAATGCCTGCGAGAAGAAGCGTGGCACCCCCATCCTCGGCATGCAGGCCTGCCTGAAGGCCGACAAGGCGATGCAGGCCGCCTACCAGGGCATGGCCGCCGATGGCTTGCCGCATCTGATCATCGCCGGCGCCCGGCGGGAAGCCGATGGCAAGGAAACCGCCTCCAGCCAGAGCAGCAGCCACGGCGGCTTCGACAACGATGTGGCAACGATGAATTCGGTGCTCCACCGCATTCTGGGGGGCGCGCCGACGCGGCCGTTCTCGCGCCATGACTTGAATTACGACTGAACCTGCACACCGTCCGGGGCCGGGCATGACCACGACACCGCCGCTGAACGAGCAGAGCATGCTCGCGGAGGAAATGGAACACGTCCGCGCCCTGCGCGGCGGTCGGGCCGAGTTCATCGGCCTGGCGCTGTCCGGCGGCGGCATCCGCAGCGCCACCTTCAATCTCGGCATGCTGCAAGCGCTGGCGAGGCATGACATGCTGCGCCAATTCGATTACCTGTCCACCGTCTCCGGCGGCGGCTACATCGGCGCCTGGCTGTCGGCGTTGATCCATCGCTCGCCCGATGGACTCGCCGGCGCCCAGGCTGTGTTGCATCCCGCGCAACGTAAAAGCGAGGAAGCGCCGCAATTGCGATTCCTGCGCCGCTACAGCAATTACCTGACGCCCAAGGTCGGGCTGTCCGGCGACACCCTGGCGGCGCTGGCGACCTATCTGCGCAATTTCGGCCTCAACCTGATTCCATTGGTGGCGCTTGGCGCGGCGCTCATCCTGGCCATGTATCTGCTCACGCAGGGCGCGGCGGCGCTGGAGCCTCGCCATTTCGGCATCAGCCCGCTCTGGCTGGCTCCGTTTTTGCTCGTGCTTGGCGTGATTTTCAGCGCCGCCGGCCTCGCCTCCACTTCGACGTCGTTGCATGGCCTGCGCGCGGCACGGCCGCAATGGGCCTGGGCGATCCTGATTCCGGTAGGCATCGCCGGCATCCTGATCGCGCTTGCCATGCTGCGCGGCGATCTCGCCGGCTTCCACCCGACGACCTGGGTCGGAGCAGGCGCACTCGCTTACGGACTGGCCTGGGCGGCCGGCTATCTGGCCTGGAAACGGCTCGGACACGGCCAGGAGATCGGCATCAGCCGCGCCAGCGACAAGTGGATGCTGATTCCGATGACCCTGCTCGCAGGTTGCCTCGCAGGCTGGCTGTTGAGCGGCGTCGAGTCCTTGCTGGCGCCCGCATCCGGCGACGCGGCTTTCGACCTGGCCACCGCCTGGCGCGGCATGGCCTTCGGCTCGCCGCTGGTGGTGCTGAGTCTCGCACTCGCAGTGGCGCTGCACATCGGTCTGCTGCGCCGCATCCTGTCGCATCAGGCGCGGGAATGGTGGAGCCGCATCGGTGGCCTGTTGCTTGCCGCCGCGCTTGCCTGGAGCCTGGCCTTCGCCATCGTCGGACTGGCACCGGCCGCAGCCGTCTGGGCGCATGGCTGGAGCGTGCAGGCCGGCGGCGCCTGGGCGGCGATCACGGCGATCGGCGTCTGGCTGGCGAAAAGCCCGCTCACCGGTAGCGGCGAAAAGCGGCCCTGGCTCGACATCGCGGTTCGTACCACGCCGTGGATCTTTCTGTTCGGCTTCACCTTGCTGCTGTCGTCCGGGGTGTATTTCGTTTTTACCGGGGCGCTGTGTCCCAATTGCCTCGGGGTTCAGCCGACCGAGATCCGGACCCTGGTTTCGACCTGTCCAAGCTGCACCCGGGACAGCGTGATGGCGCGCGATTTTTCCGACATCGCTACGGATGTGTTCGCCAATATCGGGCAGCTTGACCCCGTCACCCTGCTGATCGCGCTGCTCGCCTGCATCGGCGTGTTTCTGCTCGCCGGCTGGCGCATTGACATCAACCTGTTTTCCCTGCACCACTTCTATCGCAACCGGCTGGTCAGAGCTTACCTGGGCGCATCGAACTATCCCGACCGTGACAGCCATCCTTTCACCGGATTTTGCGCGGATGACGATGTCCAGCTCGCCAAACTCAAGGACCAGCGTCCGTTACACATCATCAATACCGCGCTGAATCTGTCCGGCGGCGACGAACTCGCCTGGCAGGCGCGGCGCGCCGCCTCGTTCACCTTCACACCATTGCATTGCGGCTTCGAATACCGCGCCACGCGCGGTTCCGGCGGCGACGGCAACGAGCGTGAGCCGCAGGGCGGCTATCGCCCGACCAGCCAATATCAAAGCCGCTGGGGCGCCTACCTGGGCAGCGCGATGAGCATATCCGGCGCGGCCGCCAGCCCCCTGTCCGGCTACCACACCTCGGCGGCTCTGGCGGCGCTGATGACCGTTTTCAACGTGCGCCTGGGGCAGTGGCTGGGAAATCCGGCGCACCCCGAGGCCTGGACAAGTTCGGCGCCCAGCTTCGGCGCGCGCTATCTGCTCAAGGAACTGACGGCAAGCGCTGACGCGCGCGCCAAATTTCTGTATCTCTCCGATGGCGGCCATTTCGAGAATCTCGGCATCTATGAACTGGCGCGGCGACGTTGCCGCCTGATCGTGGCGGTGGATGCCGGCTGCGATCCCGACTACGCCTTCGATGATCTGGCCAATGCGATACGCAAGTGCAACATCGACCTCGGCGCCGAGATATTCATCAATGTGGACGCGATCCGGCCGCTGAATGAATTCAGGCATACCGCCGCGCACCACGCGCTCGGCATCATTCATTACGCCGATGGCGGCGAGGGCGTTCTGCTCTATCTCAAGGCATCGCTGACCGGCGGCGAGGCGCCCGACATCCTCAATTACGCCGCCAACCACCATGCCTTTCCGCACGACACCACGGCCGATCAGAGCTTCGATGAAGATCAGTTCGAGAGCTATCGCAGACTCGGCCAGCATGTCGGCGATGCGCTTTTCGGCGCCATTCGCGCGGCCGCCGAATCCGTCCATGGCGTTTTTGATGCCGACGCCTTTTTCGCCCAGACCGCCACCATGGCAACCGCGCCGGGCCAATGAACATTGCCGGGGAGTAACCGATGATCCGCAGCCACGCCAGATTCGTCTTCCTCCTTATCTTTGCTGCAAGCCTGGGGGGGTGCGCCCTGACCGGCCAGGATGCGATCACCGACGCCAGTCCCGGCACCGGGCTGGCCGATCGTTTCACCCAATTGATCGACGAACGCTGCGCAATCAAGGTCGATGCACCGCTCGATCCCCAGCACATGCGCGAAGTGCGGCTGCTGCGGGCGGAATGGCTGCTCGCCGTGTTGACCCGCTATGGCTCGGCGCGCATCGCCGACTATTCCGGCGACAAGCAAGCCGATGCCGCCATGCTGCTGACCCGGGTCAATCATGCCATCGAGGTCGTCAACCACGCCCGCGCCGATGTCGGCCGTGATCCCAGCCAGTTTGAACTGTATCGGGCTGACCTGATCGTGGCACTGCTGAACACGACCACCGCCGCCATCGAACCGACGCTGAAAACGGTGAACGGCTTCGTGTTGAAACCGAATGCCGAGGACAGCCTCAAGTTGCTCGGCAACTACTTCAAGGACCGACTTTACGCCCAGGCCTACAGCACGACCTGCAGCACGTTCATGCAGGCCGCCGTCAATCCTGACAAACGACAGGAAGTCCGTCAGCGGGTGGAGGAACACTTGCGTGAGCAATGCAACAAACTCGCCGGACTGACCGGACTGGAAACGAAGTGCACCAGCCTGGCGAACTGATGACGCACCATTTCCGTTACTCGACCATCCCAACACAAGGAGGCAAGCATGAAGATCAACAACCACCGCCTGATCGCTGATGACGGCACGCCGGTCCGCTATGTCGAGACGCCCAACAAGGGCGGCGTGATGACGCCGGAATACCTGGTCATGCACTACACCGCCGGCAGCAGCGCCGATGGCTCGGTAAGCTGGATGGCCAATCCGGCGGCAAAAGCGGCGGCGCATCTGGTCATCGGCCGCGATGGCCGCATCACGCAAATGGCGCCGTTCAACCGCGTCGCCTGGCATGCCGGGCAATCGCAATGGGCGGGACGCGTCGGTCTGAACGGCTTTTCCATCGGCATCGAGCTGGATAACGCCGGCAAGCTGGAACGAGCCGGCAGCCGCTGGATATCTGCGGTCAGCAAACGGGTCTATGCCGACGACGACGTACTGGTCGCCAACCACAAGCATGATCACCCCGGCGCGCCGCCGTGCGGATGGCACGAATACAGCGAGGTTCAGCTCGATGCCGCCGGCGAGATCGGGCTGCTGCTGATGCAGAAGTACACGTTGAAGGATGTGCTCGGCCACGAGGACATCGCGCCGGGCCGCAAGGCCGATCCCGGCCCGGCCTTCCCGATGGCCAGTTTCCGCGCCCGCCTGATGGGCCGCGCCGACGATGCGATCGAACTGTATGAAACCAGCGCCAGCCTGAATGTGCGCGCCGGTCCCGGCACCGAATTCGCCGCGCTGCCCGGCAGCCCGCTGAAAGCCGGCGTCAAGGTGGCGTTACTGGAACAACAGGGGGTCTGGTGGCGAGTCGATGTGCTGGACAGCGTCGCCGGCGTCATGGATCTGGTCGGCTGGTGCCATAGCCGTTTCCTGACCAAGCTGTGAACTACAGACCGGATCAGACCGCCCGGCGCGGCTGAATGTCGCGCCGGGGAAGCGGGTTTACCTGCCTGGCTGGGCGACAGGTGCCGGCATCATCTGCATCAGTTTCAGCAGGATGGCAGGGTCGATCGGAATGCCGCCGGCCTGGCCGGCCGGCATATTCATCATCTGGCCCCAGGTGCCATAGGTAGCCGGGTTCATGCCGGCGCCCATCCAGTTGGTGTACATGTTCGGGTTCATCGGCGCCATCATCGTATTGACAGCGTTCGGACTCATCGGCGCGGCCATCCAGTTGCCGTACATGGCAGGATTCAGCATCTGCGTGCCCAGGCCCATCATCTGCGGGCTGAGCGGGGCAGCCATCATGTTCAGGTAGGCGTTGGGGTTGATGCCCTGGCTGATCAATGCGGTGGCGAAACGCGGATCAATGCCGGCAGCCATCCATTTCATGGCGACGGAGGGGTCGGTAAATTGCATGTAGTTCTGCATGGCGGCCGGATTCATCATGCCGGACAGCATGCGCATCGTGGTGTTGGGGTCCATGCCCTGTTGCATCATGGCCATCGAGGTGGCCGGATTCATGATGGCGTTGGTCCACTGCTGGAACGCGGCCGGGTCTTTGAAAGCGGCGGCATTCTGCGTCGGATCGAGCATCTTTCCAGCCCATTCCTGGGGCGTGCTCGGGGTGGCGGCGGGTGAGGCGGGGGCATCGGCGGCAATGGCGGAAGCGACAAAGCCGACCGAAGTCAGGGCGGCAAACAAGATGGACATGTGATTCATGAATTCTCCAGTGAGGGTTGGGTCTTGCCAGAAAGCGCCCCTCGATGCGGCAAGAGGGGAAGTGCGGGGGAATGCGTGGCTCGGGTGAGTAAGCCTCCCCGGGGAGAGGTTGACGACAGCCACGGGGCACTGTCGGATGCCGATTGTGGAGAGGGCCGCCAGTTCGCGGCGCACGGCATCGGCCGCTAGTGTGAACGCGTACCCGGCGGCGCGATAGCCCCTTTTGCCGAATTCAGCGTCGCTGAATTCTCAGACGGTAATTCATGAGAGCCCGATCGTCGGCTTCCCGGCGCAGGACAGGTGGCTGTAACGCCACCTTCCGGCGCCCGAGTGGTCAGATTCAGCGCATCCAGCGGCGCCGTGCGAGTGCCAAAGCGCCAATTCCGAACAGTGCAAGCGAAGAAGGCTCGGGTACGGTAACTGCCGCGTTTGCGGCATTGGTCGCACCTGCCGCCGCGTCGGGCGCAAAGTCGCTGATCTGCGCATTGTTGCCGGCACCGAAGCGGGGCCACAGGTTCCAGGTGTAATCGCTGAACGCCGCACCAGTGGATGGCAAAAAGGTTTCATCCAGGAATGCCGAGATGGTGTTGCCATTGACCAGGGCCCCGCTGGGCAGATTGGTTGCGCCGCCACCCAGCCCGAACAGATTGATGCTGATCGTGCCATCCGGCCGCATGATCACCACAGAGTCGAAGGCAACACCATCTCCGATCGAGGGATTTCCGGCCAGGAAACGCTCACTGCCCTGGCCGCGATCCACGCCCCAGACGTAGAGGACGCTTTCTCCGCCGGCAGCCGGCGTGGAACCGATGGCGCCCGCCATGCTGGCGATGAACTGAAACCGGTTGCCGCCGGGACTGTAAATCACCTCCGCCGATACAACATCGAGGTCGGCTCCGGTGGGACGCCCTGAGGCAATGTAGCTGGGCAGGAAGTCACCCACCGGATCGGTAATGGCAACGGCAGAGGCGATGCCGCTTACGCCGCAAAGAAGTCCCAATACAGCCAGTCTGTTGACGCGTTTCATGGTCATGTTTCTATCTCCTTGAGTGAGTATTCGTCCGTGCCCTGCAGGCATCGGTAGTTCCCGGAAGGGCCACCACCTCCTTAACAGCAGGCATGCCGGTTTTATTCCAGAAAATCACGGAATCGTTTCAGGGCCGGGGAAAGCAGGGATACTTGCCCGGTCACGCATACCGCCCAGCTGCGGACGGCCGGCGGCTCAGGAGGAAAATCATGCTCAAGATATCGCGCAACACGTCATTTCGAATTCTGATAATGGCCTGCGGGCTGACACTTGCCGGCTGTTCCAGCCTGCAAGCGCCGCCGGAAGCAGCGCGCTATGTCTGCGACGAGGGGCGGCAGTTCTCGATCGCCTTCTCGCCGGATGCAAGCGGAGCAAACATCGAGATCAACCGCATGCGCTTCCATCTGCGCCGGGAGGCTGCGGCGGAGAGGCGCTATGCCTGTGACGTACTGACTTTCAGTGCCGCCGGCGAAACCGCCGAGGTGGCCATTCAGGATGCACCGGCCTACCGCAACTGTCGGCTGGTGCGCTGAACGCTCAGCCGCCGCCGACGTAGGGATTGCCGAGCCGCTCGCGGCCGAACGTGCTCATCGGCCCATGGCCGGGGACAAAGGCGACATCGTCGCCGAGCGGAAACAGCTTGGTCCTGATCGCGGAAATGAGCGCGGCATGGTCGCCGCGCGGGACGTCGGTGCGGCCGATGCTGCCCTGGAACAACACATCGCCGACGAAGGCATGCCGACTTTCCGGTTCGAAAAACACGACATGGCCAGGAGTGTGGCCGGGGCAGTGAATCACCTGCAGGCGCAGCGCGCCCAATTCGACGACATCGCCGTCGTTCAGCCAGCGGTCCGGACGAAATGCTTCCGCCGGGGGAAAACCAAACATGCGAGCTTGTTCGGGCAGCATGTCTAGCCAGAAGGCGTCGCCTTCCTGCGGTCCCCATATCGGCAAATGGCGTGTCCGCGCCAGTTCCAGCGTGGCGCCGACATGATCCAGATGCGCATGCGTCAGCAGCAGCATTTCGAGCCTGACGCCGGCCCGGGCGACCGCTGCGAGCAGCAATTCGACATCGCCGCCCGGGTCGATCAGGGCTGCGCTGCCGGTGGCCTCGCACCAGATCAGCGAGCAGTTTTGCTGGAACGGGGTGACCGGGAGGATTTCGAAGCGCATCGGATTCAGGCCAGGGCGGGATAGTCGGTATAACCCGGTTCCGCGCCGCCGTAGAACGTCGTCGGGTCGGGAACATTGAGCGCGGCGTCACGCCGGTAGCGCTCGGGCAGATCGGGGTTGGCGATGAACGGCACGCCGAAGGCGACCAGATCAGCCTGGCCGCTTTGCAGCACGGCGTTGGCGCGCGCCTTGTCATAGCTGGCATTGGTCATGAACACGCCTTTCCAGCGCGCGCGCAGTTCGAGCGGATCGAAGAACGGCCCCGCCGCACCCGGCGCCTCGCGGCCCATTTCGGTGACATGCAGATAGGCCAGTTCGAAATTGCCGAGCAATTCGACGACGCGGCTGAAGGTGGCTTGGGGATTGCTGTCGCGCATGTCGTTGAATGGCTGCACCGGCGACAGGCGTACGCCGACTCGATGCACATCGCACACCTGGCAGACGGCGGCGAGCACTTCCAGCAACAGGCGCGCGCGGTTGTCGATACTGCCGCCGTAGGCATCCTGGCGCTGATTACTGCCGTCGCGCAGGAATTCGTCG
>SXGT01196346.1_pt1 | contig 28252 bp, 23 predicted proteins | sample 3176221 | NCBI WGS metagenome assembly SXGT01 (sample SAMN11356862, study PRJNA531348) | freshwater metagenome | isolation source: freshwater sample F1-120 | place: China: Fuxian Lake, Yuxi | collected 2017-12-25 | reverse complement strand
GCTCAGGATGCCAAGCCCGGCCTACGCCGGGCTGCGATTTTGTTTTTGATTACTTAGCCTTGCGCAGGCAAGGCTTTGCACGCCTAGGCCGCGGCTTCAGCCGCCGGCCGTTTTCGCGAGGTGAGCCTGAGCACCATCGCACCGATTGCCCCCATTTTAGGAACCGCACCCGGGTGGCCTAGCCGGCGGCAAACTGTACCAGCGCGGCGTTGACGGGTTCTGGCGATTCTTGCTGCAGCCAGTGTCCGGCTTCGGGGTACAGTTGCACGGCGAACGGACCCGTGCACCACTGCTTGGCCTCTTGGGCGAGATACGACCCAAGCGCCGGGTCGCGCTCGCCCCACAGCACCAGGACCGGGCAGGCGATCGGCGCGGCCAGCTTGTCGGCGTACCCAAGCGCCTTGGTCATCGACCGGTAGTAGGCCAGCGCGCAAGGCAGCACGCCGGGCCGGGCGATGGCGGCACCGTAGACTTCGAACTCCTGGCGTCCAAACGCCTTGCGGTTGCCGGCGGCGGACAGAAAGGTGCGCGCCATCATGCTGACCGGGTCCTTGAGGATGGCCCGCTCCGCCAGCCCAGGAACCTGAAACATAAAAATGTACCACGACTTGAACAGCTGGCTCGGGTGCCGCCACAGCGAGCGCCGAAACGCCATGGGGTGCGGGGCGTTCAGGATCGCCAGCTTGGCAACCACCTTGGGAAACAGTGCGGGCATCGCCCACGCCACGGCGCCGCCCCAGTCGTGGGCGATGACAACGGCCGGCTCGCCGGTGCGACCGCGAGCGGTTTGCAGCGTCTCGATGAGCAGCTTGGCGTCCTCGGCCAGCGTCGCGACGTCATAGCGACCTTCGGGCGTGCCTGGGGTGGGCTTGTCGCTGTCGCCATACCCGCGCAGGTCCGGGGCCACGGCCAGAAAGCCCGCATGCGCCAGCGCGCGCATGGTCTTGCGCCACGACCACCAAAACTCGGGAAAACCATGCAGCAGTACGATCAACGCGCCATCGGCGGGGCCGAGTCTCGCCGCGTTCAACGCCAGATCTGGCCGGATCTGCACGCGCTCAATGGTGATGCCCTCGCTGTCTGGCAGCACTGCGCTCACTTGCACCCCGGCAGCGCGACGTTGGTGCAGGTGCCAGTAAACGTATTGCAGAAGTCCTGCGTGCACTTGTTCTTGTCGTCGCAATCGACCGCCGCCTTGCACTTGGGCGTCGCCACGCATCCTGGGATCTTGACCACCGCACACTGGCCTTTTTGCAAGTCGCAGAAGTCGGCCGTGCAGACGTCGCCGTCGTCGCAATCGGTCTGCAGTTTGCACTGCGGGTTGGGCACGCAGTTGGCGACCTTGGTGTAGATGCAGTTGCCAGTAAACGTGTTGCAGGTGTCGAAGGTGCATTGGTTCTTGTCGTCGCAGTCGGCGTTGGCCTTGCAGCTGACGCCACAGTTGGCGAGTTTCTGGTGAACGCAGCCGCTCGCGGGCAGGCAACTGTCGGCCGTGCACGGATCCTTGTCGTCGCACAAAATCAGGGTGCCGACGCAGGCAGGCGCGCAGACGTCGCCCGTCGTGCAGGCGTTATTGTCGTTGCAGGTCGCGCCAGGCGTCGCCGCGACCGTGCACTTGCCAGCAACGCAGGCCGGCGCAGCGCACTGCACGCCAGTGGCCTTGCAGTCGGTAGCCACCTTGCAGGTGCCCGCACAGCCCGGAATCGACACGAATGCGCACTTGCCAGTCATCGGCACGCACGCATCCAGGGTGCACGCGTCGTTGTCGTTGCACGACGCCTGCGTGCCCGGTGTGCAAAGCCCGGCCTTGCAGGCGTCGGCCGACGTGCACAGGTTGCCGTCGTCGCATTTGGTGCCGTCGGCGGCCGGTCCGGTCGCGCACTTGCCGGTCTTGGCGTCGCAGCTGTCGGCCGTGCACGGGTTCTTGTCGTCGCAGACCGCCAAGGCGCCTGCGGTACACACGCCGGCCTTGCAGACGTCGCCGGCCGAACACAGGTTGCCGTCATCGCAGACTGCGGTCCCGGCGCCCGTGAACACGCACTTGTTGCCAGCGCAGGTGTCGACCGTGCAGGTGTTGCCGTCGCTGCAATCGGTGGTGGCCTTGCAAGCCGCGCCGCAGCCCTGGATTGTGGCGTTGCTGCACTGACCGGTTGCCGCGTCGCACTTGTCCAGCGTGCAGGCGTTGTTGTCGTTGCAGTTCTTGGGCAGGCCGGTGCACTGCCCGCCCTTGCAGGCGTCGGCGCTGGTGCAACCGTTGTTGTCGTTGCACGCGGTGCCGCTCTGACCGTTGTTGCTGGTGCACTTGCCGGTGTCTTTGTTGCAAGCATCGATGGTGCACGGATTGCCGTCGTCGCATAGCACCGGCTTGCCGGCACACAGGCCGTTGCCGCACAGATCGCTGCCGGTGCACGGGTTGCTGTCGTTGCAGGGCGTGCCGGTCAGGGCCTTGTTGGCACATTGCCCGGCGACGCATGCCGCTGAAAAGCATACATCCTTGCCGCCGCAGTCGGCATCGCTGCCGCAGTTCTTGCCGCACTTGGGGATGGCGTTGAACCCGCACTTGCCGGTCGCCGGCACGCAGACGTCGACCGTGCACGGGTCGTTGTCGGCGCAAGTGACCGCCGAGCCGCCGCACACCGCTGCTTTGCAGGTGTCATTCAGTGTGCAGCCATTGCCATCGCTGCACGCAGCACCGTCTTTGGCGGGTGTCGCGGCGCACTTGCCGGTCTTGGGGTCGCAGGCGTCGGCGGTGCACGGGTTCTCGTCGTCGCAGGGGATGACTTTACCGGACGCGCACTTGCCGGCGCTGCACGACTCGCCAGAGGTGCAAGGGTTACCGTCGTCGCACGGGCCGCCGACGTTGCTCGCCGCGCATTTGCCCAGCTGGCACACGTTGGCGGTACACGGGTTCTTGTCGTCGCAGTCGGCGTCGGCCTTGCACTGGCTGCCGCAGCCGGCGATGGGGGTCGAGACGCACTTGCCCGTCGCCTTGTCGCACGCGTCGGTCGTGCACACGTCGTTGTCGTTGCAGGCGGCGGCGCTGACGCCGGCGCACTGGCCCTGCTTGCAGGCGTCGCTGCCGGTGCATGGGTTGCCGTCGTCACACGGCGTGTTGGCGACGACGGCAACGGCCGTACAGGTGCCGTTGGCCTTGTCGCAGGTATCGGTCGTGCAGGGGTTCTTGTCGTCGCAGATGGCCGGTTTGCCCGTGCACAGGCCCGCTTGCGCAACAACAGCGCACACGTCGCCGGTCGTGCATGCGTTGCCGTCGCTGCACGGCCCGCCCGCCTGGGGTTTCTGCTGGCACAGCCCCTGCACGCAACTGTCGATGGTGCACGGGTTCTTGTCGCTGCATTCGTTGTCGGCCTTGCACTTGTCACCGCAGTTGGGGATGTTGGCAAAGCTACACTTGCCGCCGGCACAGGCGTCGGTCGTACAAGGGTTGCCGTCACTGCACGGCACAGGCGCGCCGACGCACTTGCCCGCGAGGCACCCGTCTTTGGTCGTGCAGGCGTCGCCGTCGCTGCACGCGCTAGCGTCGGCTACGGTTGCGACCTTGCACTTACCGGTCGCCTTGTCGCAGGTGTCGGCCGTACAAGCGTTGCCGTCGTTACACACGGCAGCCGGTCCCGAGACACACGCGCCGGCTTTGCACTGATCCGCGAGCGTGCACAGATTGCCATCTTCGCAAGCGGTCGAGTCTGCGGCCTTGGTCGCACCGCACGCTCCGGTCGCCTTGTCGCAGGTGTCGGTTGTGCAGGCGTTGTTGTCGTCGCAGACCTTGGGCTTGCCGGCGGCGCACGCCCCTTTGGCGCAAGCGTCGGCCTGGCTGCAGGCGTCGCCGTCGTCGCACGGGCCGTCTTTGGGCTCCGGCGCGCACTTGCCGCCGGTGCACAGGTCTGCCGTGCACGGGTTCTTGTCGTCGCACTGGCTGGCCTGCTTGCAGTTGCCGCCGCAGCCGGCGATGGGCTCGGCCTTGCAGGTGCCGGTCTGAAGGTCGCAAGCGTCAGCCGAGCACGGGTCCTTGTCGTCGCAGACTTTGGTCGCGCCAGCACAGACGCCCTTGCCGCACAGATCCTTGTCCGTGCAAGGGTTCTTGTCGTCGCAGCTGCCGCCGTCTTGGGCGATCGAGGCGCACTTGCCGGCCGCTTTGTCGCAACCGTCGGCCGTACACGGATTGCCGTCGTCGCAGCTGCCAACGCCGCCGGCACAACTACCCGATATGCAGACATCTTTGTCGGTACAGGCGTCGCCGTCGTCGCAGGGTTTGCCGTCCGACGGCTGGCTGCCGCACTTTCCGCTGGCGGCCTCGCAGGTGTCGGCCGTGCATGGGTTTTTGTCGTCGCAGACCACGGCCGCGCCAAAGCAGCCGCCGCCCTTGCATGCGTCCTTTTCGGTGCACGGGTTGCCGTCGCTGCAAACGGCCGTGTCATCGGGCACGGGCGTGCACAAGCCGGCAGCGCAGCTGTCTTTGGTGCACGGGTTCTTGTCGTCGCAGTCGGCGCTGGCTTTGCACTTACCGCCACAGCCGGCAATGTCGGCGGCCGTACACGCGCCAGACTTGGCGTCGCAAGCGTCTTCGGTGCATGGGTCGCCGTCGTTGCAGACGGTCGCTGCGCCAGCGCACTTGCCACTTTTGCAGGTCTCGCCGGTGGTGCAGCCGTTGCCATCGTTGCAGCCTTCGCCATCGGCGGTGGGCGTCGCCGAGCAAGCGCCGGTCTTGGCTTCGCAGGCGTCGGTTGTACATGCGTCGCCGTCGTCGCAAGGCACGATGACGCCTACGCAACTGCCGGCCTTGCACGCCTCGTTGCCGGTGCACAGGTTGCCGTCGTCGCAAGGGCTGCTGTCCGCTTGGGGGTCACTGGTGCAGACGCCGCTGCTGGCGGCGCAGGTGTCGTTGGTACAGCCGTTCTTGTCGTCGCAGTCGGCATCAACCTTGCAGCCCGGCTTGCCACACGCCGGGTCAGGGGCAAACACACACGCACCGGAGTTGGGGTCACACGAATCGGTCGTGCACAGGTCGCCGTCGTCACAGGCCTTGGCTTGGCCGCTGCACTGGCCGCCGGAGCAGGTTGCAGCTTCGACGCAGGGCTTGTCCGCAGTACACGCTGCGCCGTCGGGCGCTGGCACGACGACACACAGCCCCGAGGCGCACACGCCGACGCTGCACGAGCCGGGGGCCAACGCGCAGTCACTGTCGCCCGTGCACGGAGCCCCACCGTCTGCGGATGGGCCATCGCCGCCAGCCTGGTCGTCGCCGCCATCGCCTGCTTCTGGGGCGTCAGGCGGGGTTCCACCCGGATCTACCTGATCGGGCGAGACATTGACCTCGGAAGGCGGGCCGATTTCGGCTTTAGCGTCGTTGGCGCTGGCACCGTCAGACTTTGCCGCGTCGACTGCGCCAGCGCTGGTGTCTGTGGTCGCGGTGGTGTTGGCGTTGGCGCCCGCCGCAGCCACGGTGGTGCCGTCGCCGCAGCCCGTCGCCCAGATGGCCAGGAGCGTCACGGGCACGACCAAATCAAAGTATCTACCACGCAGCATGGTTGCCTCCAGGCCCACAGCGTACCAGAGCTGACGCCCCAGCGCAGGTACCAGAAACACCGCGGGATCCCCGGCCGACCTCAGCGCCAGCGTGGCTCGCATGGCCTTCCCACCGCCGCCAAAACGATTTACCATGCTGCGCCGCGCCGGCCCGCGGGGCGGAGGCAAGCCATGGATCCGATAGTCGCAGTAGGGGCCGCCGCAGTGGCGATCGCAGTCGCGGTCGGCCTGCTGGTGATGCGCAAGAAGGCAGCGTCTGCACCTGTCGACGATCCGGCGCGGGCGGCAGCATCGCCAGTCACGGCCTCAGCCCCAACGCGCGCCGCGGCCATCCCGCCGGCGCCGGCCGTACGGCCCCCCGTCGCCGTTCCACCCGTGCAAGAGGCGACGGCGCCTGCCGTCCTGGACAAGGTCAGCTGCACCTTCAATTCGGCAGTGCACGGCGCGATGCCGCCGTTTGGCAGGCTGTCGAGCGCCGACGGCGTGGTCCTGTTTGAGGCAACCTCGCGCGTAGTAACCAAGGCGGGCGGCTTGGGTGAAGACGGTTCATCGACCTTGCAGTCGCTGGGCGCCATTGAGATGGGACGCTTCCGCTTCGAGATCGCCACCAACTCCGTGCAACGGGTGGATTTTGCGGCCAACCGCGCTACGGTGCACGCGGACTCTGGCGTCTACCAGTTTGAAGGTCTCGCCAGCTGTGGGCCGCAGATCAAGCCCTGGTTTGGCGCCCAAGGCCTTGGCGACTGAGCCGGGCAAATAGCCGAACCGCCGCGAAAGTTAGGGCCTGGAAATGATTTACTCAATCATTTCTACAGCCCTCTTGCTTGCTTCGTGGGTCGCCAGCTCGCGGCCTCGGAGGCCGACTCGCGGCTCCGCCCTGTGCCGAGAGTGTTCAAGTCATTATTTTCCAGTCCCTTAGCGATTCTGCGTAGGCGACGGTTCGCTCGGCGACAAAGGCCGCACCGAGAACAATGGCCGCGATCCTCGTTTGGCGCTCGCGCTGGGCTGGCCGCGCACTACAACGGCAGTCTGGCTATCCGAACGTTGGGCTTGCGTCGGCGCGCCGCAGTGTGCGGAGCCGGCTAACAGTGTCGCCATCACAAACTTTCTCAGCAGCGACAAGGTGCGGGCAGGCATCCAAGTTCCAGTCCGCGATGGTCGCGGCGGCGCTTGGACGCGTGAGTTGCCGCGCGGACCTACAAGAATCGGTCCATGCCGCGCACGCCATCGCTTTGCTGGTCGGGCGCGGCCTGGTATTCGGGGTCGAGCAGGGCGTTGATGTGCGCCATCACCACGTCGGTCGCCGCGCGAAATTGGGCGCCGTGGGCCTCGCTTGCCGCACGGGATAGGGGCACGTACGCCGTCGTCACGCGGTGCTGCCCGAGCTCGGGGCCGTCTGGCTCCAGCGGTTTGCCAAAGCGATAGACGACGCGACCGCCCTTAGAAAAGGGCGATCCGCCTGGGTAGGCCTTGTCGCTGCCATTGCAGCCCACGGGCACGATGGCCGCACCGAGATGATGGGCAACTTGCACAAGGCCCGTGTGGCCGCGGGCGAGGCGAATGCTGCGGGTGCCCTGCGGAAACACCAGAACGTTGATGCCGAGTTCAACGATCGCCTGGCGGTTCAAGCGAATGACGTGGCCCAAGAGCGGCGCAAACCGGGCCTCGAACCACAGCACGAACCCGGCGGCGCTGCCACCACAAGTGCCGATCCACGCGCGCACGGCCTCGGACTGTGCGGCGACATCGGCCGCCTCTGGTTCTAGCGCGCCATCACAGAGGTCGCGCAGAAACCGATACTCAGCCTCTGCCGGTTTGCGGCCAAAGCGCTGTCGAAAATCCGTCACCAGCACATAGCCGCGCGACGGCAGCGGGATGTTGTTGGTCGAATCCAGGAATGCCGCCGTCGGACCATGGTCGTAGTACTTGCCCTTGACCCAGGTCGCTGTGAACGGGTAGCCGCGGCGGTACATCGCGTACTGCGCCGGCCAATAGTTGTAGCGGTCGGTGTGGTTCATGGCCAGGAACACGCTGCGGTCGCGCGGCAGGTTTTCCAGACCATCCATGACGATGTCCGTCTTGCGCGGCAGCCGGTAATCCCACGACAACACCAGGTTGGCGTAAGCGATCTGGCCGAACGGTCGGCGATGCAAGCGCAGGCGGTTGAGGCGGTCTAGGTCGATCATCGGGCTGCCTTCCTTGGCGAGCGAATCGTAGTGCGGTAGCGCTCGCCGCGGCAACTGATGGCAGCGTTCGCTCCACGATTCCGCCGCGCTGCACACGCGCCCAGAGCGCAGACCGTTGCCCGATCCGGCAAAAGCGCGCACCATTACCGCGATGTCAGCTGAGGGTGCAGTGCAACAAGCGCAAGACCAAGAAACCCAGATCGTGACCACGGCCCGAGCACTGCGGCGCGACGGCCGAGGCGATGAGGCGCTTGCCATGTTGACAGCGGGCTGGCAAGACGCCGCAGCCGCAGGAGTTGCGGCTGGCTGGCTGGCGATCGAATTGGCCGACCTGTGCCTGGATCGCGCCGATCGCGCAACGGCAGCGCAGTGGGCACAAGCCGCAGCCCAGGCTCACGACGCGACGGGTGACCGCGCCGGGGCGGCCGCGGCCGCTCTTTTGTCTGGCGACGTCGCCTGGGCCGCTGCCGACGGTGTCGCGGCCCGTTCCCACTGGGCACACGCGCGCAGCCTGGCCGACGCGGCCTGCGCGGGTCCTCTAGCGGGCCGCGCGTTGCTGGCGCTGGCGATGACCGACACGGGCGGAGATGCGGCGATCGTGCAAGCGCAGTTGGACGCGGCGGAATCTCGCGTCGTGCTGGTCCCCGAGGTGGGCGACGACGACGCGCTCGCGGCTTGGCGCGCCCAAGCGGATGCAGTGCGGGCGTCGCTGGCCTTGGTGCGAGCGCGCCACGCCATCTCGGCGCGGCGATGGCCGGAAGCGCGCCTGCTGCTGTCGGCGGCCGCGCAAGCCGCCGGTTCCGTCGGCGATCTGGCGACTTATGCCCATTGCCTGCGCATGGATGCGGTGCTGGCGCGCAAAGCGGGTGACCCCAATAGTGCGGTGGCGGCCCTGCGCCTGGCGGCGCGCGCAGCAGAGCGGGCAGAGTCGGCGGTGCTGCTGTGGCTGTGCCGTAGCGAACTGGCGTTGGCGCTGCTCGATGACGAAGCGCTGGCCGAAGCCGCGACACTGGTGCCCTCGGAGGTACCACCTGAGCTGACCACCATCCCTGCCGTTGCGGCCGCGGTCTTGGAGGCCTTTGCCGCGCTTGCGGTGGCGGGTGGGCAGCCGGCTGCAGCTGAACCGGCACTGTATCGGGCGGTAGAGGAGCGCAGGCGAGCCGGCGATGTGCCGGGTGAGGTGCGCGCCCTGGCACTACTGGCTGACGTACTGCGTCAGACGGGCGCCGGACCAGAGGCCGGCAAAGTGCTCAGTCAAGTCCACGCACGTGCGGATGCGTCCGGCCGGCCTGAGCTTGCGCTGGTGGCGCACCTGGCGCAGTTGCGGCTGGCCGGCGATGCAGTGTCGCCCGCGCTTGCGACCCGCTGCGTGGAGTTGGCGAGCCAGGTTGGCAGCGTTTCGGACCAACTGGCGGCGCTCGATGCCGCAGCAGATGCCGAATTGCGCTTGGGCGACCGCCAGCAGGCCATCGCCGTGGCAAGGCAAGCCTCGGCGCTTGCGGAGGAGCAGCCACTGCTGCGCTTGCGCGCGCGCGCGGCCGCTCGGCTTGCCTGGTGCCTTGCCGCGACTGCCGCCACTGCCGCCGAAACCGAAGCCTCACTGTACCGGGCGGCGCAACTGGCAGAGACGGCGGGCGATGCCGAGGCACGCGCCCGCGCCCATCTGGTCGCGGCGCACTTGTTCACGGCACGCGGACGCATCGACGAAGCCGCACTGGTTGCCTCGCGCGCAGCGCAAGCCGCGGCGCAGGCCCGCCGTGGCGACCTGCAGGCCGAAGCTTGGTGTGCGCTTGGCACCGTGCTGGCCGGCGCCCGTCAGTTTGCCGACGCTTCCGCGGCCTTTGGCCGTGCATTGCAGTGCGCTGGCGTCGGCAGTGCGGGGGCGGCAGCGGCCGCTTTGCGCGGCCAGGCGTGGTGCGCGCGCGAGTCCGGCGACCCGGCGGGGGCGCGCGGCCTACTGGCAAACGCGCGCGAAGTCGCTGCGTCGGCCGGCCTGACTGCGGTCGCGCTAGGTGCCGCCGTCGACGAGGCGCAGGTCATGCTCGGGCAAGGTGAAGTGGAATTGGCGCGCGCCCGCCTCAATGAACTCGATTTGCGCCCCGCTACGCCGGCCGTGCGCGGCGAAGCGCTGTCGTTGTTGGCGCAGGTCGCCGCGCGCCAGCGCCAGTGGGCAAGGGCCGATGACCTCGCGGTACGAGCCCTGGCGGACTTGCGGGGCAACGCCGAACCGCGCGCGCTGGGCGCCGCCTTATTTGCCGCAGGGCAGATTGCCGGCGCAGTCGGCGATGGTGGGCGCGCTGGTGCATTGCTCGGCGAGGCGCTGGGCGTAACGACCCAGGCGGGCCTGCCCGAACAAGCGATGATCCGCGCCACCATTGCACGCATGACGACGGTTGGCGCGCCTGTTCAGGATTCCAAATGACCAAGCGACCCGTCCCCGCCGCCAACAACCAAGCTGCCGCAGACGATGTCGACACGCTGGACTTCAAGCCCACCACCGGCGTGCTGGCTATGGCGAGCACGCCGTGCTTGACGGTGCTGTGTCACCCGGACGAAGACTTCCTGGGCGCCCAGGCGATTCTGGCACTCGGTCGCGGCCAGGCGCTGCTGTCCCGCCTTGAGCCGCTGTTCCAGATTGCCGTCGGGGGTGAGGCGCTGCCGCTCGGCGATCCGCACGTCAGCCGCCGACCGCTCAGCATCGAGCACCAAGGCGACAAGCTCATCTTCCGTGCGCCTGAGGGTGCGGTTACGTGCCATGTGGCAGGGGCGCCGCTGGTCACCAGCTTGCAGGTCCCGGTTGCTGCCCTGGAGCGCGGCGTGACCGTGCGCTTGGGCCGCCACGTCGCGCTTCTCCTGCACGTTCGCCCCGTGATCGAGCTGGCGCGCCGACGCGAAACCCTGGTTGGTCAATCGGTGGCCGTGGCCGACCTGCGCGCGGACGTGCGCAAGGTCGCAGCCCACCCGGTTCATGTGCTGGTGCAGGGTGAGTCGGGAGTCGGCAAGGAGTTGGTCGCGCGCGCCCTGCACGAAGCCTCGCCGCAGCACCGCGGCCCGTTCGTGGCGGTCAACACCGGCGCCATTGCACCGAGCCTGGCCAACAGCGAGTTGTTTGGTCATGTGCGCGGGGCGTTTACCGGTGCGGTTGGGGATCACGACGGCTTCTTTGCGAGGGCCGATGGCGGCACGCTTTTCCTGGACGAAATCGGCGAGCTTGGCGCAGACGTGCAGGCGCTGTTGCTCCGAGTGCTCGAGCTTGGCGAGGTCCAGCGCCTGGGCGACCGCAAGCCGCGCCATGTCAAGGTGCGCGTGGTCGCTGCGACCGATCGTCCGGACTTGGAGGAACGGCTGCGCATCCCGGTTCTGCAGCGCCTCAGCGGCTATCGAATCCGCGTACCAGCGTTGCGGGAGCGCTTCGAAGACCTGGGCCTACTGCTATACCACGCGCTGCACAACGAATTTGGCCGCACGGGCCAGGTGTTTCCGCCGGACCTGCGGCGCCGCAGCCGTGAGCCAGCGGTGCCACCCGAGGTCTTTGAGCGGCTGGTGCGCCATCCGTTTTCGGGCAACGTGCGCGAACTGTTCAACGTCGCGCGGCGGTTGACCATCGACGGCCTGGACCGGTCTACCTCCGAGATTCTGCAAAGCGTCGAGGCTGCCCTGACGCCGGCAGCCGATCCCGCGCCGGCGACCGAATCTGCCGGTCCGGCCAAAGGCTACCAGCCGCCCAGCGACATCGACGACCAGACGCTACTTGCCGCATTGCACCGCAACCAGTGGCAGATGGCGCCGACGGCGCGCGATTTGGGTATCGCCCGCAGCTCTCTGTACTTGCTGGTGGATCAGTGCCCGCATGTCCGCAAGGTCCACGAGATTGCGGCCGACGAGGTCCAGGCTGCGATTGCGGCGGCCGGCCGCGATCTCGACAAAGCAGCTGCGCGCTTGCAGGTATCGCCGCGCGCGCTCAAAGCCCATGTGACCAAAGGACTGTCGCGCTAGCGGCCGCCTAGCCATGCCGCCACGGCGCGGCCCATCAGCTCGACCGCAAGCGGGAACGCGGCCTCGTCGACCACGAAGCGCGGAGAGTGATGCGGTTCGCTCGCCGCGCCCAGTGGCCCACACCCGACAAAGTAGAAGCAGGCGGGCACCTGCTCTGCAAAGAAGGCAAAGTCCTCGCCGGCCATCATGCGCATGGTGCGGTCGACGTGACCAACGCCCGCCACCTGCTCCGCGCTTTTCGCGACGAGCTCGACCATGGCCGCATCGTTGTGCAAGGCGATGGTGTAGCGCGTGTATTCACAATCAGCTTGGGCGCCATACGCGCCTGCCGCCCGCACTGCGGTGGCTCGCAACCAATTGGGCAACTGATCGGCGAGGTCGCGGCCAAAAGAGCGGCAAGTGCCGCGCAACTCGACCTGCTCGGCGATGACGTTGAAAGCGCTGCCGCCGTGGATGCTGCCGACGGTGACCACCAACGGCTGCATGGGGTCGTTGCCTCGCGAGACCATCGCCTGCAGCGCCTGCACCACCGCCGCTGACGCCACCACCGCATCGACGGCCTGGTGCGGCAGTGCGCCGTGCCCACCGCGACCGCGGACGGTCACCTTGAAGTCGTCGACGTTGGCCATCACCGGCCCGGACGTGGCACTGACGTGCCCAACCGGTAGGCCTGACCAGACATGCATGCCCAAGGCGGCCGCCACGCGCAAGGTCGGATCCCCGCACCACCGCCCATCGAGCAGGCCTTCTTCGATCATCGCCACGGCGCCGCGGCCATTCTCTTCGCCCGGCTGAAACGCCAACACCACCCGACCCGGCAACTGATCCGCGACTTGCCGGATGCGGGCGGCGACGCCAAGCAGGCAGGCCATGTGCGCGTCGTGCCCGCAGGCGTGCATGTGCCCCGGCCGCCGCGAGGCAAAGGGCAGCCCGGTCTGCTCCTGGACCGGCAGCGCGTCCATGTCCGCGCGCAGCAGCAGCGCCGGCCCCTGACCGCGACCGGCGACGACCGCAAGACCGGTCCCGCCCACGGCACGGGGCTGCCAGCCTTGTGCGACGAGTGCCTCGCGCACGTAGGTCTGCGTGTCGACCTCGCACAGCGACAGTTCCGGCTCGGCGTGCAAGGCCCGACGCCAGGCGACGACGTCTACTGCTTCCGCTGCGGTCGCGGGGGCGCACAAGTACTCGGCCCAGGTCTGGCTCACGGTAACCTCCGTTTTGGCGGGTCGGGGTGCGAATCGCCAGCCAGCCGCGGCACCAGTCGCTCAATCATCGCCGCGCGCACCGGCGTTGCACCGACCGCGGGTCGCACACCCTGGTACTCAGCGCCCATAAGGCCTTTTTCGCGCAAGTCGAACTGCCGGGCGCGGGCCACCGACTGGGCCTCGATCTGGCCAGCGTGCTCGCTGGCCGCCAGAACGCGATCGGCGGGCGCGCTGTACACGACGCGATCGCCCAACCACCACGCCCACGACAACGCGCCGCGGTCGCAGCGATCGGCGTGGACAGCGCACACGGTGGGCGCGCCGTGCTCAGTGGTACGGACGGTCAACACGAACCAGGCCATCGCCAGACTACTCAGGCACTTGCGTGGGCAGGCCCGCGGCAAGCCAGGCTTTCCAGCCGCCAGCCAGCGAGTAGACGTTGCGGTAGCCCATCTTCTGCAGGTTGTCAGCCGCAAGCGCAGACCGAAAACCGCCGCCGCAGTACAGCACCAACGCCTGGTCCTTGTCCGGCACGGCTTGCACGATGTCGCGCTCCAGCACGCCGCGGCCGAACTGCTGGGCACCCACGGCGTGGCCGGCGTTCCACTCGCGATCTTCGCGCACGTCGACCAGCAGCGCGCCGCCGGCCGCCAGCGTCGGCCATTGTTCGAGGTTTGTTTCGCGTACACGGCTTTTGGCGTCGTTGACCAGTGCTACGAATTCGTCGCTGTGGTGCATGGGTCGTCCTCCGGGCGGCAAGTGTGGCCCGCTGCGCCAGTCGAGGCAAGCGTGAGCAGTGGCAGCAATTACCGATTGACAATGGCGGTGCTGCCTTTACAATGCGCGCCCCGCTGCGGCCGTTCTGGTAGCGTCCGCGCCCCGAACGGGCAAGAAACCGCAGCAAAATCCAGCGCAACGGCACCCGCACCTTGAGCGGACACCCAAGGGCGCCCATCCGCGCTGGACTGCCGACGGCCGACCCGATAACGGGACCGTGCGGCGGAACCCCAAGTGCGGGGCAACGCACTGCTTGATCACGGCGCTCGGATAGCGCCGACAGGAACGAAGATGGACACAGTCGCAATCAGTGCGCGCCCGCGCCTGCTGGCCGGCTCCGACGTGGCGAACAAGGTCCGCCGTGCCGGATTGCTGCCAGCGGTGATGTACGGCGCCGGTGTCGGGCCCAATGCCCGCATGGTCGCGGTCGACCCGCAAGTGGTGCGCAAGGGTCTGAGCGGCGCCTATGGCCGCAACCAGATGTTCACCGTCGAGTTCGAGGGCAAGCAGCACCTGGCGATCTGCAAAGACGTGCAGATCCACCCGGTCAAGCGCACGCTCAAGCACGTAGACTTCTTCGTGGTGACCCCGGCGAGCCCGATTCGGGTGACCTTGTCGGTGGTGCTGTCGGGCCGCTCGGCCGGCCAGAAGGCCGGCGGTCGCCTGGAGCAGATCACGCGCTACGTCACCGTCGCCTGCACCCCCACGACCTTGCCCAAAGCGATCGAGATCGACGTCACCCCGTTCGAGAACGGCACCGTGATGACGGTCGACAGCCTGCCGCTGCCGCAGGGCTGCAAAGCCGTGTTCAAGAAGTCCTTCAAGATCTTTGAGTTGTTCGCACCCAAGGTCGAAGAAAAGGCCGCCGTGGACGACAAGAAGAAGCCGGCCGGCAAGAAGTAGCCAGGCGCCCGCTCGGGCGGTTTTCGGAATTTCTCGATGGCCGCCCAATCCGCCACCGGCAATCCTGGACGCCCGCGCGGCGCCGAGCCGCAAGCGGTGGCAGACCTGCCCATCCGGGCGCTGGTCGGCCTGGGCAACCCAGGCAAGGGCTACGCGGCGACGCGGCACAACGTCGGCTTTATGGCGATCGAACAACTGGCTGCGCGCCGGTTGGCCGCTTGGTCGAGCAAGTTCAACGGACAGTTTGCCCGCTGTCGCTTGCCGGGTCCGGTCGGCGACGTCGACGTGGCGCTGCTGCAGCCGATGACCTACATGAACTGCAGTGGCCACCCGACCCAGCAGATGCTGGCGTTTTTTGGCCATAAGCCTGGGGAACTTTTGGTGTTCCACGACGACTTGGACCTGCCGTTCGGCCGGGTGCAGGTCAAGGCTGGCGGCGGCCACGGCGGGCACAACGGCCTGCGGTCGCTGGTGGCCCAGCTGGGCAGCAATGCGTTCGTGCGGGTGCGCATCGGCATCGGTCGACCCGGAGCGGGTGGCGTCGCAGGCGGCAAGGGCGGCGACGAGGCAATCAGCAACTGGGTGCTGTCGCCGTTCGGCGCGGACGAGCGTGCGGTGTTGCCGCAAGTTCTGGACCGCGCGGTGGCGGCGGCAGAGGCCGTGTTGCAAGCGGGCGTTCGCGTGGCGATGAACACGCACAACGCCCAGCCGGCGCAGGCCGGCACCAAACCTGCGAACCCGTAAGGGTTCGCGTCAATCGGGTGCGGCCGCCATTGGGGCGGCAGGCACGCCGGGCAGGCCGCGGACGGTCCGCGACCTGGCCTCCTCGCTCGCGAACTTTGCCAAGGTGGCAGCGGCGCGCGGGCGAAAGTGCCAAACGGCGACACTTTGTCGCGGTTTTGGCGCCTTACCATGGGGAGCACAAGGAGAACAGAGCCATCATGCTAGTTCGTATGTATGAGACGCTGTTCATCACCCGAGTCGACGCGGAAGCTGAAGTGGCGGAGAAAATCCACCAACGGCTTTTGCGCGCGCTCGAGGCGATGGGCGGCAACGAAATCAAGCTGGTCGACTGGGGCAAGCGCAAGCTGGCCTACGAGATCGCGCGGCAGAAGAAGGGCAACTACTGGTATTTCGGCTACATCGCCGATCCCCAGTTCGTCAAAGAGTGCGAGCGTCAGTTGCGCATCTCCAATGACGTCATCCGCTACCAGACGGTGTGCCTGTCCAAGCTCAAGCAACTGAGCGAATTCGACCTGGAGGCCGAGCGCCGCCGGGCCGAGGGCCTGACGCCAGAGCGCGAAGAGGACGAAGAGGACCAGTACCTGCGCCGCAGCGACGAACGCCGCGCCCGCCGGGCTGACCAGGACGACGAAGAAGTCGATCACGAGGAGGTCGCATGAGGAACCAAGACGCACCGCAGGGCCAGGGCGTGGACCGCGGACCTGGCGGCGATCGCGGCGCTGGTGGCGAACGTGGCGAGCGCGGCGAGCGCGCAGGTCGGCAGCCGCGGCGCTTTGGTCGGCGCAAAGTCTGCCCGTTCTGCGCGGACAAGACGCTGTACATCGACTACAAGACCCCGAGCATGCTCAAGCGCTTCATCTCGGAGCGCGGCAAGATCGTGCCGCGGCGCATCTCGGGCGTGTGCGCGCAACACCAGCGCAATCTGTGCCTGGAGATCAAGCGCGCTCGCATCATGGCGTTCATGCCGTACTCGAGCGCGACGGCCGACTAGGCCGCAGACGGAGGTTCCCGTGAAAGTCATCCTGCGCGAAAACGTGCCCAACGTCGGCAAGATCGGCGATGTGCTCGATGTCGCTGACGGTTTTGGCCGCAACTACCTGCTGCCGCGCAGCCTGGCCACCCAGGCCAACGAGCGCAACGTGCGGCAGATGGACCACAACAAGCGCGTCGCGGCGGCTCGGCTCGCCAAGGCGCGTGCCAAGGCGACCGAAGAGAGCAAGCAACTGAGCGGCGTTCGCTTGAGCGTAGCCAAGCACACTGGTGACGAAGGCCGTCTATTCGGCTCCGTCACCGTGCGCGAGGTCGCTGATCTGCTGGCGGAAAAGGGTTTCCTGGTCGACCGTCGAGACATCGGCGTGCCCGACAACATCCGCACCGTCGGCGAGTACGCGGTTACGGTCAAGCTGCACCACGATGTGGTTGCCAAGCTGACGCTCGAAGTCACCGCAGCCGAATAGTCCCTTGCCCGATCAAGTTCGCCCGGCCGATCCTGCCCTTTGAGGATTGGCCGGGCGGCATTTTTGACATGCCCATTGCGCGTGCGCGAGGTCTGCCATGTCCACGTCTTCTACGACTCCAACTGCCGCCATGGCTCGCGCTGGCGGTCTTTGCGTCGTCATCCTCGCGGCTGGCCTGGGCAAGCGCATGTTCAGCCAGACGCCCAAAGTGCTGCACGAACTGCTGGGCGAAGCGATGTTGGGGCACGTGCTGGGCGCGGCCGCGGGTCTGAACCCGAACCGCCTGTGCGTGGTGTGCGGCCACGGTCGCGAAGCGGTCGAGCGCTACGTGGCAGACTGGGCGCGACGCAATCAGGCGGCGCTAGCCGGCGACCAGGCGCCGACTTGCGTCGAACAACCTCATCAGGGCGGCACCGGTCACGCGGTGGCGTGCGCGCAGCCAGTGTGGCGCGAATGCGACGAGGTGCTGGTCCTGTATGGAGACACGCCGCTCTTGCGCACCGACACCTTGCAGGATTTGCGGACCGCGCGCGGCAGCGGTCTAGTGTCGCTGCTGGTCGGCGACCTGCCCGACCCCACCGGCTACGGTCGCGTGGTGCGCGACGCCAAGGGCCGCATTCTGCGCGTTGTCGAGCACAAAGACGCGGACGTGGCCACCCGCCAGATCGGTCTCATCAACGCCGGCATGATGTGCGTGACCACGGCCTTCCTGACCGAGGCCCTGCCGCGCCTGCAGCCGAATAACGCCCAAGGCGAGCTCTACCTGACCGACCTGTTGGGCATGGCGACTGCGGCAGGTCAGCCGGGGGCGGCCCACGTGGTCGCAGATCGCACGGAGATCGCTGGTGTGAACAACCGCCTAGAGCTCGCGGGCGCCGCCGCAGCGCTGCGCGACCGCATCAACCGCCATTGGATGTTGCAAGGCGTCAGCTTCGATCAGCCGGCTACCGCCACCGTTGAGCCGAGCGTGGTGCTGCACGCGGATTGCCGCCTTGGCGCTGGCGTCGAGTTGCGTGGCGCGACGGTCGTCCAGCCAGGCGCGCACATCGACACAGGCTGCGTGCTGACCAACTGCGAAGTGGCCCAGGGCGCACACGTGCTGCCGTACTCAGTGGCCAACGAGTCGCGCATCGGCAGCAAGGCCCACGTCGGTCCGTTTGCGCACTTGCGCGCGGGTACGGTCCTCGAAGCGGAGGTCAAAGTCGGCAATTTCGTCGAGACCAAGAAGGCGCACTTGGGCCGCGGCAGCAAGGCCGGCCACTTGTCGTACCTGGGCGACGCCGAAATCGGCCCCGGCTGCAACATCGGCGCGGGCACTATCACCTGCAACAACGATGGCGTTGACAAGCACAAGACCGTGCTGGGCCGGGGTGTGTTCATCGGGTCGGATACGCAGCTGGTGGCCCCTGTGACGCTCGGCGATGAGGCCTACGTCGGCGCTGGCACCACCGTAACCCAAGACGTCCCTGCGGGGGCGCTGGTGGTCACGCGCGCACCGTCGATCGTCAAGGCAGGTTGGGTGGCGCGCAAGCGTGAACTGCGCGCCCAACTGAAGGCCGGCTCGTCAGCGCCCCCGAGTAGCTATACCGGATCGCGATGACCCGAGGTCATCGGCGATTGCTGTTCTTGCTGGCTCAGTGGGTCGCAAACTCGCGGCTTTGCAAGCCGACTCGTCGCTCCTTCCTTGCGGTAGGCTTGATCTCACTTCAAGGCGATTCTGTATAGCACTTACTGCTTGGTCAAGACGGGCGTTGGCAAGGGTAACGGCGCAGCCGGTGTGCCGACGTCTTGTGGCGCAACAGCGTGCTGAGGCGCGCCGGCGATGCCAGTAGCGGGCCGACTGGCAAACACTAGCGCCGCGCCGAATAGCGACAGCACTGCGATCGCAATGGGCAGCACTGGCGGCGGCCGCGACGCGCGGGCCAGCTGCTGCTGGCGCGCCCAAACTGCGCGCGACTCGGCATCGAGGCCGACATGGTCGAGCTGGGGCCACGGCAGCGAGCAGGCACAATGGGTATGTGCGGCCTGGACGGCCAGCGGTTGCGCGGCTAGGTCGGGCGGGCGTCGGGGCACGAACGCTCCTGGCGCGCGGCGTTTTCTCAATGAGTTGCCGCCGCCGTCCCCGACGGCGCGGGGCGACGCGTCGAGGCGGGTCTACCTGGGACGCAGCAGCGGCCCGGACGATCTGCGAAGGCTTGTGAAGCTGTGGTCCAATCGCGAACGCGCAGCCAAGACTTACCCACGCGTCCCACTTGACCGCCGAGCGCGCCGCCTGCCACGATCGCCCGACCCCGCGATGGAGCCGCCTGCTTTGCCTGCCGCCTCGCCCTGGTCGTGTTATCGGCTACTGGTTCTACCCATGGCGTGGGCGGCCGTGCTGGCGTCCGCGACGTGCACACAGCCGGAGCAGAGTGGTCTGCTCACCGGGGTTCGGGCCTATCCCCCTGACCCGCCACAGGGAGCTGTGACGCGGCTGCTGCCCGGCGATCTGCCCGCGACCGTACGCAAACTGCGGCTGGGCATTACGCCGTACACCCAGGAGTCACGGCAACGCCGCGATCTTGCGCCGCTGGTCGCCTACGTCGGCGAAGCCCTCGGCATCGAAGTAGAACTGGTCGTTTCGACGTCCTACGGCGATCTCGTCACCGAAATCACCGAAGAGCGCGTGGACATCGCCTTGTTGTCGCCGGTCAGCTACGTGCAGGCGCGGTCAATCCAGCCGGCGCTGCACCTGGCCGCCCGCGCCATCTCGCAGGGCTCGCCCGAGTACTCGTCGTACATCATCGTGCGGCGAGACGACCCGGCGCATACGCTGGGCGACTTGCGCGGCCGCCGCATGGCGTGGGTCGACCGGCTGTCGGGGTCCGGATACCTCTACCCGCGGCATGTGCTGCACGAGGCCGGGTTCGACCCGGACCATCTTTTTGGCAGCGCGCGGTTCTACGGCACCCACGAAGCCGCGTTGGTAGCGCTGCTGCGCGGCGAGGCGGACGCCGCAGCCGTGTCGTCGGGCGCGCTGAACTTGACGTGCAAGTCTGGCGAGGCGCAAACCGCGCGCGGCTTTCGGGTGCTGCACAAATGCGGCAAGCTGCCCTACGACGCCCTGGCCGTGCGGGCCGGCATGGGTCGCGAGGCGCTTAAGAAGATCACCTGGGTATTCCAAGGGTTGAACAACCGCAGTGAACGCGGCCGCAAGGTCCTGGCCGACACCTGGGCAATCTCAGGATGGATGCCGGCCGACGAGTCGGCCTACGAGGGCGTTCGGAGGCACCTCGACGACATGGCGACCAAGATGCCCGCCGCCCTGCCCGACCGCGCGACCTCGCTCGAGCTGCCCGCCGGAGTCAGCCGTGGGGACTGACGGACCGCCACGCGGTGGCCGCCACCTGGGCACCCGCCTCGCCAGTGTCGTCGCGTTGACGCTGGTCGTTGTCGGCGGCGGCGCCGGCATGGTAGCCGTGTCCGAGACGGCGCACGCCTACCGCGAAGAGTCGCTGCAGCGGGCGGCAGCGATGCTGACCATGCTGGCAGGGCCTGCTGCACTCGCGGTGGCAGAGTCGTCGTTCGACAAGCTCGATGGCTACCTCGCGGAAGCCGTGCGCCCGGGCGGCCAGGATGTGCAGTTGGTGGCGGTCGCGACCTTCGACGCGGCCGGGCGAGCGGTCGCGGCTTCGACCGACGCGCTGGTGCCGCCAACGGTACCGGGCCAGCGACCTGAGGCGTCGCAGGACTTCGTCGACTACGCGGTGCGGTCGCCACATTCGATGTGGCGACGCGTCGAAGCGCCGACCGGTGCCCATCTGATGGTGTCCGTGCCCGCGGTCTCGGGGCTGCGCTGGGGCACGCTGGTCGGCGTGTTCGACACCGGGCAGGTCGAGCAGCGCATCGACCGCTCGCTGCGGTCGGTATTTGCAGTGGTGTTCGTTGCCGCGGCCTTGCTAGCGGCAGTCACCTACGCCGCATTTTCGCGCATGGCGGTGCAGCCGATGCAGGAACTGGCACGTGCAGCCGAAGCCATTCGCAATGGCGTCCGCGGTGTGCGCTTGAATTGGCGGCGCAACGACGAGCTTGGGCAGGTGGCCGCCAGCTTCGACCACATGGCCGCCGAAGTCGAGCGCTACACCTCGGGCCTGCAACAAGAAGTCGCCGACCGCAGCGCGGAAGTCGAGGCGCGCAACCGCGACCTGCAGGTTGTCAACGCCCAACTGCGTGTGGCCAATGCGGAACTGGATCGGCTGGCGCACGTCGATCCGCTGACTGCAGTGGGCAATCGCCGGTCTTTCGACCAATTGCTTGCGCACGTGGCCGGGCACGGTGAGCAGCGCAAGTGGGCACTGCTGATGTGCGACATCGACCACTTCAAGCGCATCAATGACGGCTGGGGCCACCCGATGGGCGATCTGGTCCTGCGCGAAGTGGCCCGGCTGCTGCACGGCGAACTGCGAGGCAACGACCGCGTGGCGCGATTTGGCGGCGAGGAATTCGCGGTGCTGCTCGATGGCGCCGGTCCCGACACCGCCATGGACGTTGCGCGTCGGCTGGTGCAGGTTATCGCCAACCATGACTTTGAAGCGCTGGCGGTCGTACCGCTGGGCCGTGTGACCGTCAGCATCGGCGTGGCGGTGCACCCCGACGACGGCATCGGCGCCGACCAGCTATTGGAGCGGACCGATGCCGCGCTCTATGCCGCCAAAGCCGGCGGGTGCAACCGGGTCGAGCGCTGGCTGCGGGAGCCGCAGGCCGCGGTCGGCGGGGGTTGACAGTCGCTGAACTCGGACTTATTTGGTCCGCCAACCGCGCAACACGCGAACGCACACCACACCCGCATCGAGGATTGTCATGGCCTTCACCCAGCCCGCACTGCCGTATGCCAAGGACGCCCTGGCACCCTACCTGTCGCAGGAACAAATCGAGTTTCACCACGGCAAGCACCACGCCGCCTATTTCACCAACCTGAACAACTTGACCGCCGGCAAGCCCGAAGCGGACAAGTCGCTGGAAGACCTGATCCTCTCGGGAACCGGCGGCATCTTCAACAACGCGGCTCAGGCCTGGAACCACACGTTCTACTGGCATTGCATGACCCCCGGTGGTGGTGGCGCACCGACGGGCGCCCTGGCGGCAGCAATCGATCGCGACTTCGGCAGCTTCGACGCCTTCAAAGAGGCCTTCAATAAGGCCGCGGTAGGCGTTTTCGGCTCGGGTTGGTGCTGGCTGGCCAAAGATAGTGCCGGCAAGCTGGTCATCCACCCGTCGCAGGGTCCCGCCGACCTGCCCATGAAGCACGGCCTGGTGGCCATCCTGACCGTGGATGTGTGGGAGCACGCCTACTATATCGACTACAAGAACCTGCGCGCCAAGTTCGTCGAAGGGTTCTGGGGCGCGGTCAACTGGCAGTTTGCCAACAGTAACTTCGCTGGCTGACCGGCCGATGGGTGTATGGCGTCGGGCCGTTGCATGCGCGGCTGCGGCGCTGTGTGCGCTGGTGGCCGCGGGCGCCCAGGCGGCCAAGCGTCCCCGATCGCAGGGCAAGCCGTCGCCATCACCGGTGAGTCCGATTCGCCATCCGCCGTTGCAGGCGCTGACGCCGGGCCTTGGGTCTGCGGTTGCGGTCTTCGATCCCGGCGGTCGGGCACTACGGCCGTGGTGGGCCGCGCTTGAGCGCGCTGTGCAGGGTCAAGGCTCCGCGAGGATTGCGTTTTATGGTGCATCGCATACCGCCGCCGACCTGTGGACCGGCGAATTGCGGCGCCGACTGCAAGGCCGCTATGGCGATGCGGGGCACGGCTTCGTGCTGCCGGCGCGGTGGAATCTGGGCTATCGGCACCAGGATATTGCGACCGACGCCACGCCGACCTGGGCCATCGTTCGCCACCTCAAAGTCCAGGGTCCGGCAGTTGGCGACCATGGCCTCGCCGGCTTTCGCATGGAGAGCACTAGCGCGGCCGATTGGGCCGAAATCCGCACCACCACCAGCAGCGCGCAGGGGCGAAGCGCCGACAGGCTCGAGTTGTGGTACCGCACCTGTTCGGACTGCGGCGACGTGAACATCGAACTGGACGGTGCAGCCCAAGTGCTCACGGGGCGCGGACCAGCCGCGGTCGTGCGCAAGTCTTGGACGGTGCCCGAGGGTCCGCACACCCTGCGTCTGACCCCGATGGGTAACGGCAAGGTGGGGATCGACGGCGCGGTGTTTGAGCGCAGCAAAGGCGGCGTGGTGGTGGATCAGCTGGGCATCCCGGGCATGCAGGCCGAGATTCACTTGCATTGGGCAGAGGCGGCGTGGGCGCAGCAGCTGGGGTGGCGGTCGCCCGATCTGGTGGTGTTTGCCTACGGTACTAACGATATCGCAGATCCCCAGAACGACGACGCCAGCTATCTGGCCGTGTGGCAGCGGGTATTGGCGCGGGTACGCAAAGCAGCGCCCCAGGCGGCGTGCCTGATCGTCGGTCCCAGCGACCGCCTGCACCGCGAGGGCCGGAAGTGGGTGGGCTTTGCGCGCACCGCCGCGGTCATCGAAGTGCAACGCAAGGCCGCGACCGCTGCCGGATGTGGCCACTGGGACGCCCAGGCGGCGATGGGCGGCCCAGGTGCGATGCGTCGCTGGGTTGGCGCGGGACTGGGCACACCGGATCGGGTGCACTTGAGCCGCGACGGCTACACGCGGCTGGCCGCGCTGTTCGACCATGCCCTGCACGGCGGCCTTGCGGTCGGTGCAACGCACCGTCCGGGGCCTTGATGGATGCCAGTGTCAACTTGCATGCATTTCGGGTAGGCTGACACGCGGCGGGCCGGTTGGCGCTGCCGTTTGGGCCAGGCCGACGCACACCGCGCGGCATGCCCAGCGAAAGCCAAAGCGCCCGCGGAGGTGGAAATGGAACTGACTGTCGTCAACAAGTTGTCGCCCCAGAATCGCACCGACGCCAACGAGGCCTTTGTTCGCAAGCACCTCGAAGCCAAGCTCGGCAAGATCGAGCAGCGCTGGGGCAAGCCCGTGGCGGCGCGTGTGACAACCGAAGAACAACCGGTCGGCTTTGCCGTCACGGTAGCATTGCTCGGCGACCAGGAAATCGTGGCGCGGGCGTTCAGCCAGAAGCTGCCCAAGGCGGTTGATGCGGCGGTTGATAAGGTCACGCGCCAGTTCGAGATCACCAACGAGCGGCGCGAAGGCCGCGAACGCCAGCGTCGCTATCCCGCCGGCAAGACACCGGCCGAGTTCTAGCCCATCGCCTGCAGGCCGTGACGCGACGTCGGACTGCACTCTTTTTCGCAAATTCGCACGCTGCGGCCTTTGGGCTACCATGCCGTCGCCGGTTTGCCGGCGACCACTGCCGACCTTGGGGCCGCCCGTGCGCAACAGCATCCTTACCGCCCACCGCCTCAGCATCCTAGTCGCCTGCTTCGTGGTCGCCGGTTGCACGGACTGGCAGGCTGAAGGCGGAGCGGAGGGTCCCGCGCTCGTGGGCGGCGCTCAGGCCGGCAAGCCCGTGGGCGGCAGCGATCGCGCGCTACCGGACGGCGGCCCGACCTGGATTGAGACCTGGCAAGCACCGGCAGCAGAAGTCGCGCCGTCGGGCGGTGCTGAAACCAGCGCCACGCCAGACAGTGGTTTTGCACCAGACTCAGCGTCAAGCGCAGAAGCCGTGTCGGCAGATGCTGGCACGGCCGATGGCGCACAGCTTGAAACGCAGGGCGATGCTGGGCCTGCGGAAGTTGTGATCATCCTGCCCGACGGCGGCTTGCCGCCGGATGACGCGCAACTGGACGCCGCGGTCAACGACGCGGGTGGTGCGGACAGCCAACCTGCGGACGCGGGGCCCGACCAAACAACGCCGTACACCTTTGACGGCAAAGCAGACTTCGCTGGCTGGCCTGAACTGCCGCCTGCGCCGGACGCCAAGGCCGATGTCGGTCCCGTCGACAGCGACCCAGGTACGGATGCCGCCGCGGATGCGGGGACCGAGCCCGGCGATGGTGTCGTCCAGCCTGAGGACGGCGAGCCAGCGATCGACGCGCTGCCGCCCATCGATAGCATGCCGCCGATCGACGTGGTGACGCCCGACGACACCGTCACACCGCCCGACGCCGTTGTGGTGGACGTTGTCCCAGGCGACACCGGGCTTGAGGACACCAGCCCGGTGGACGCTGGATCTGTGGATGGCGGGCCAGTCGACACGGCGGTGGTCGATGGTGGCGCTCTCGATACGGGCGTCACCGACGTTTTCGCGCCAGACGGCAGCGCACCGGACACGACGGTCACCGACGCAGGTAGCGCGGACACCGGCTTGCCCGACGTCACCCAGACGGACTCGGGAAGCGACAGCGGCAATGGCGAACTGACCGTGGTCGATGGCCTGGTGGTGCCCGATTGGCAAGGGTACCCACCCGACTTGCCGTATGCCGCTGACGCCGACATCTATGGTGGCCCCATCGGCTCGTGCTTGTCGCTGTGGTTGTATCAAAACGAGTCGTGCGGCGATGTGCACCCGACGACTGAATGCATCAACAGCGCGGCCAAGGACGGGTCACTTTACTCGCAGTTCCTGTTCGAGCCGCTGCGCGAGTGTGAGACAGCGGTGTGTACCAGCCTGTGCGCCAAGGCTACGGACAAGTCGTGCATGGAAGGCTGCGTCGGCAAGTACTGCACCTCGCAGTTTCTGGCCTGCACCAGCAACGCCGCGGCGGGCAGCGACACCTGCGCCAACACGTGGACGTGCTCGCAGCAGTACAAAGACAAGCTGCTGACCATCAGCGCCAAGTGCTACGCCAACGCCAGCTTCCCGGAGCAGAAGAAGTTCGCCAATATCCTGAGTTGCGTAAGCCAGCCGCAGACCAAGTCGTGCCTGCCAGACATCGCGACCTGCTTCGCCGGGCCGACTCCTGGCGTGGAAACCTGCAGCAACACCCTGATATGCATTGACAACTGTAAGAACAACGAGAGCTGTGGCTTTGCGTGCATGGGCAAAAGCACGCCCAAAGCGGTGTCGCTGCTCGACGCCGTCTGGACCTGCCAGATCGAGAAGTGCCAGCCCAAATGCGCCGGTTCGCCCGACCCCAAGTGCTCGGATAATTGCCTGCAGAGCGACTGCAAGGACCAGCTGGTGCAGTGTCTGATTGACTGATTGGGATCAGCGGCCGTCCACCACCAGCCAGGGCGCCAGCCGCGCGCGACCAACCGCAACCCCTTGTGAAACATCCGCATGGGTCGCCCAGCCGGGCAGCGCGGCCGCTCGCGTCCGGCGGTCGAGCGGTGGCACATACGCCGTCATCCAGTTGACGACGACGGCGCCTGGCTCGACACCCGCGAGCAGCACCCGCAGGCGATCCGCCACTGGCCGCGTACAGCAGTCCAGGTGCCCCGGCATCAGCAGGTGCCGCAAGAGGACGGCAGGCAGCCCCGCGCTGCGCGGTCTCGCGAGCGCCCGGCTGACCGTCTTGTCGACCTCGCCAAGGCTATCGAAGCCGCGCGCGCCGGAGAGCCGTTCGGCGCAGATGGCGTTGCCGAACTTGACGTCGATCGACCAAACGGCGACCGCGGGCGCCAGCAAGTCCCAAGCCTCGTCACCGACCAGCCCATTGCAGTTCCACACCAGCGGCAGGGCATCGGCGATACCAGCTCGCGCCAGCAGCACCGCGGGGGCACTGGGCGTCGGGTCGCCGCCGACGATAGACACCGTGCGGGCGCCCTGGTGCTTGCGTCGTTGATGGACACCCGAAAACCACGCCGAATCTAGCAACTGGGCGTCGCCGCTCGCAGGCCGGACCACGTGGTCCCATTCGCTGCAAAACAAACACCGCAACGAGCAGCCGCCGACGTCGACAAGCCAGGTCGGCCCGCCGAGCGCGGCTTCTTCGCCGTGTGACAGCAACTCTTTGTAGACCCAGGCCTCAGTCCCTAGACGGCAGAATGCGCCCTGCGGACCGAGCGTGCGATCTACCCGGCAGTCGCGCGGGCAGAGGCGACACTCGCGCAAAGCCGCGCGCGCCTGGTCGCCCGCGACCGCCACCATTACGCGTGGTGCTGGGGCTTGACCGAGGCGGGGTCAGGTCCACGCGCCAGCAGCGCCTCGGCCGCGGTGCTGTGCGCCAGCTCGTCGATCGCGGACGCGAAGCCCAGTTCGGCCAGATGCAGCGTGGCTTCATTCAGCTCGCGCATGGCGGCGCGGACCACCTCGGCCTGGCCGCTGGCAAAACTCGCGCGAACGCTGGCCACACAGGCGCTGATGTCCGCTCGCTCGTCGTCGTCCAGGCGCCCACCTGCCGGCCCCGCCAGTTGTCGCTCGGTCGCAGCGACCAGCGTCTCCGCTTCTGTGCGGGAATCGACGAAAAGCCGCCGTGCCACATCTTCTTCGGCATGGTCGAACGCCGCAATGAGCATCGCCTCGACCTCGGCGTCGCTCAGGCCGTAGCTTGGCTGCACTTCGATGGATTTTTCGGTGCCGGACCTGACGTCGCGCGCCGTGACGTGCAGAATTCCATTGGCATCGACCAGAAACCGCACCGCGACCCGCGCCAGACCTGCCGGCAAGGGCGTGATCGGAATCACAAATCGCGCCAGACTGCGACAGTCGGCGACCAACTCGCGGTCGCCCTGCACGACGTGCACCACCACACCCGTCTGGTTGTCGACGCTGGTCGTAAACTCCTCGGTCGCCGTGGCCGGAATCGAGCTGTTGCGGTGCAAAATCTTGGCGACCGCGCCGCCCATGGTCTCCATGCCCAGCGACAGCGGCATCACGTCCAGCAACAGCTGGTCGCGGCGGCCGGTGGTCAAGATGTCCGCCTGCACCGCGGCGCCGAGCGCGACCACACAGTCGGGGTCGAGGTCACACTGCGGGGGCTTGCCGAACAGCGCCTGCACGCGCTGCCGCACCAGCGGAATCCGCGTCGAGCCGCCGACCAGCACCACCTCGTCCAGGTCCTCCGGCCGCAACCCGGCGTCGCGCATCGCTGCCTGGCACGGCGCCGCCGTTCGCTCGACGATCGGGGCAATAATGGCCTCAAAAGCCGCGCGATCGAGGCTAAATTCGACCGCGGGCCGCGCGGGCAGCGCCAGCAGCACGCTGGCTGTCTGCGCGGACGACAGCAGGATCTTGAGTTGAATCATACCCTTGCGAACAACTTGTAGCGCAGTCGCGTCGCTGGCAAGTTCGACGCCTGCCGCGCTCAGCTGTGTCACCGCCACCGAAACCAGGGCGTGATCGATGTCGTCGCCACCCAGCCGCGTGTCACCATTGGTCGCGAGTACCTCGGTCAGCCCAGCGTGCATGTGCAGGATCGAGATGTCGAAGGTGCCGCCACCGAGATCGAAGACCGCAATGCGCCCTTGAGGTCGCTTGTCCAAGCCATACGCCAGCGCCGCCGCGGTCGGTTCGTTGACGAAACGCAGCACGTCGAGACCCGCCAGTCGTCCGGCGTCTTTGGTAGCCTGGCGCTGTGCATC
>SXGT01130740.1_pt1 | contig 28270 bp, 27 predicted proteins | sample 3176221 | NCBI WGS metagenome assembly SXGT01 (sample SAMN11356862, study PRJNA531348) | freshwater metagenome | isolation source: freshwater sample F1-120 | place: China: Fuxian Lake, Yuxi | collected 2017-12-25 | reverse complement strand
GCGACCTCCCGCTGCGCCTCGCCGAGTACGGCGACGTCTTCCGCTACGAGAAGCACGGCTCGCTCGCGGGCCTGCTGCGCGTGCGCGCGTTGTCGATGAACGACGCGCACATTTACTGCACCCCCGAGCAGGTGCACAGTGAATTTGCGAACGTCATTGCGCTGTACCAGAAGTATTACGACCACCTGCGCATCGGCAACCTGCGCGTGCGCCTCTCGCTGCACGACCCGAAGAGCGACAAGTACCTCGGCCGCGAGGACGAGTGGAACCGATTCGAGGCCGTCGTGCGCGAAGTGCTGCAAAACCAGAATGTGCACTTCGAGGAGGAAACCGGCGAGGCAGCTTTCTACGGCCCGAAGATGGACATCCAGCTCAAAAACTTACTGGGCCGCGAAGAGACCGTCGCCACCTGCCAGCTCGATTTCGTCATCGCCGATCGCTTCGACCTCAAATACATGGACAGCGACGGCGTCGAGAAGCGCCCCTTCATCATCCACCGCGCGCCTCTCGGTACCCACGAGCGCATGATTTCGTTTCTGATTGAGGCCTACGGCGGTGCCTTCCCCACCTGGATGGCGCCCGTGCAGGTGAAGCTCATCCCCGTCAGCGACGCCGTCCTGCCCTACGCCAACGAAATCGCCGACCGCCTCCGCGGCGACCTCCTCCGCGCCGATATCGACGATTCCTCCGAGTCCTTCAACAAAAAAATAAGAAACGCCGTAACCCACAAAATCCCCAACATCTGGATCCTCGGCGGCAAAGAAGCCGAAAACCGCACCATCACCTGGCGCCGCTACTGCGCGAAAGAACAGACCACGGTAGCGCTGGATAGCGCCATCGGCGCACTACAGAAAATGCGTGCGGGTAGGGTGATGGATAATTTTGAGGATGTGGCGCTGCCGCTCTGATCCGCTCTCTCCGGCAGGCTGTACCAGGAGGCTTCGCCCGCAGAACCCGCGGGACAGTCTTTGCTTGAGCCCTCCCCCGTGGTCTAATACATCCACAGGACATGATGCGAATCTGCTTGACTTCTGAATATATATTCAGTATACCATAAATAAGGAGCGCAGTATGGCCCAAGGCTCATTCATAGAGTGGACCGAAGCGACGTGGACTCCGGTCACCGGCTGCACAAAGATTCGCGCTGGGTGCAAGTATTGTTACGCGGAGCGAATGGCGCGCCGGCTTCAAGCGATGGGCGTCCACCAGTATAGGGACGGTTTCAAACTGACCCTTCAGCCGCGAGCCCTTGAACTTCCTTACACATGGAAGAAATCGCGACTGATATTCGTCAACTCCATGAGTGATCTTTTTCACGTCAACGTACCCCTTGCCTACATCCAGCGAGTATTCGCAGTTATGAACGAATGCGGTCACCACCAATTCCAAGTTCTAACCAAGCGTCCGGAGCGTGCCGCCGAACTCTCGCAACATTTTGATTGGACAGATAATATTTGGATGGGTACGAGCGTCGAGGATGAACGAGTGGTCGAAAGAATTGATCACCTTCGCGAAATCCCTGCCGCAATTCGTTTTCTCTCTCTCGAACCCCTTCTTGGCCCATTGCCCGGTCTTCAACTAGATGGGATCCATTGGGCGATTGTCGGTGGCGAATCCGGCCCAGGGGCTAGGCCCATGCAAGAAAGCTGGGTACAAGAAATTCGAAGGCAATGCCGAAAGCAGCACGTCCGCTTTTTCTTCAAACAATGGGGCGGTGTGCAGAAAAAAAAGTCGGGCCGGCTGCTGAATGGGAGGACTTACGACGCGATCCCGACACGCAAAGCAATCGCTTCTTGTGCGTAGGACTCATAACTAGGTATGGATTCCGTAGAATTCGATCCATACCAAGGTAGGGAACAAACCAAGGTAAAGCACGTTCTTCTGCGTCACTATCTTGATCGATTTGCACATATCATTGGATCCCGATGGCCAAGCATCACGTTTGTAGACTGCTTTTCTGGGCCTTGGGATTCGCGAACACCCGACCATTCGGACACATCTTTCTCGATCGCGCGCCAGTGTTTTTCTGAAGCGCGTGAGCACTACAAGGAGAGATTCGGAAAGGAATTGCGTTTGCGATTCTTATTCCTGGAGAAAGATGAAGACGCATTCGCAAAACTCCAGGTGTATGCGGCAACAATTCAGGACGCTGAAGTAAAATTAGTTAACGGCGAATTTGAGAAATCGGTACCGCAGATAATGGAATTCGTTCGCAGAGACGCCGAGACATTTCCATTCGTGTTCATTGATCCAACCGGTTGGACAGGATTTCCGTTAGCGAGTTTGCGGCCTCTGCTTACCCTGCGACCGGTCGAGATTCTTATCAATCACATGACCGGCCACATACAGCGCTTCGTCGAAGATCCCAAGGATATCGGTCTGAGGAAGAGTTTCATTGAAATGCACGGAGACGAGAACGAACTGGTGCAAATCAAGGAGTTAGCACGAAAAGTTGGAATCGAAGACGCGAGCGTCATCCGATATGGAGAAGTCGTCAGGCGAGAGGGGAGTTTCAAACATATCGCCCGGGCTAATGTCCTCTACGGAGATAAGAATCGGACTTATTTCAACTTGGTTTATGCAACACGGGCTGATGCAGGACTTGAAGCATTCAAAGGCGCGGAACGAAAGTCCATGGAGGTTATGGAATCACAGCGCCTGGAAGTTCAGCGACAGAAAAGGGCGGGCAAAAATCAGGAGGAGTTCCAGTTTGCACCAGAGTTTGATCCTGACTATTCGGAGCATTTTGCTGCCCTTCGTGAGCGTCACCTTGAGACTTCACAAAAAGCGGTGCTTGATTGTGTGCGGAGCGCCCGCCTTGTTTCTTACGATCAACTCTGGGGCATTGCTCTGGCTCAACCCTTAACATGGGAGGCCGATCTCAAATCCTGTCTAGGAGACTGGCGAAAACAAGGCCGAATCGACTACGAAAAGCTACCCGCGGGTGCCCGCGTACCGAAGAAAGGCGATGGCGTTCTGGTGCGTTGGATCAAGGATTGAATTCCAGACTTCTAGCTGCGTGAGCGCCACCAGCTACTATAGCTTCAGTACCCGCAGTTCGGAAGGCGCAATATAAGAAATCTCATAGATAACCTTGTCCCGTACCTGAGCTTTCACAGAGTGCAACAAACGTGCACAGGTAATATGGGAGGTATTCGCAAGTGGCTCGAATCGTCGCCGCTGCCACGGATCCGATCCGTCAAATCCGTTGTTGAATTCGCGCTTTACTATTTGTTCTTGAGCGCGTCTTCCCACTTGTAGGGCAGGATGTCCGGCTCGAGCGTGAATGAGAAAATCGTCCCCTCGCGTCGTTCTACTCAGGTCGCCATCACTTCTAAGAAGACTTTTTTGAACGTCTCCATTTCTTCCGGCGTGCCGATGGAGATGCGCGCGTGTGTCGGCCAGGAGTTCCACGGCCGCCCGATGTACACATCCCGCTCGGCCAGGCGTGCGATTACTTCCTGCACCGGCCGCCGCGTGTCCACCATGAGCTTGTTGCTCTGGTTGAGCGCAAAGGTGTACCCGTTTTTCGTGAAAAACGCCTGTAAATCGCTGCGCCGTTCGTCGTACAGCGCTTTACGTTTGGGTACGAGCGTAGGGTCTTCGAGCATCGTCCGTGCCGCCGCCATCGCCGGCGCCGGCATCGCGCCCGCCTGCATGCCGCGCAGCGCCGCCACCTTGTCCGGCGAGCCGATCGCAAAACCCGCGCGCAGACCCGCCATGCCGTAAATCTTCGAGAAGGTGCGCAGCACCACGACGTTGCGCCCTTCGCGCACATAGGCGGTACCGCGCGGTTCATCCGTGAAATGGATATATGCTTCGTCCAGAATAACGGTCACATCCTTCGGACAATTTTCGATTACATATTTAACGTCGGTCTCCGATACCACGGTCCCGGTCGGATTGTTCGGATTGCACAGGTAAATCGCGCCGGCGCCGGTCGCGGCCTTCACCATCGCCTCCACATCCTGCCGTCCGTCTTTCGCCAGCGGCACACGCGTCACCGGCGCTCCAATCCACCGGGCCGCGCCCGCCGCGGATTCATACCCCGGATCCGCGGTCACCAGGCCGCGCGTTGGGGACGTATACGCGATCACCGACTGGTGCAGCGCCAGACTCGAGCCGGGATAAACAAGGATCCCGCGTTCATCGACCCCCTCCTGGGCAGCAAACACCCGCACAAGATCGGAGGCTTCTTCGTAGTTGTAGCGCCCGCCATCGCGCGCCACGGCGATGTACGCCTCCAGCGCCGCCGGCGTGATCCCCATCGGATTCTCGTTCGCGTTGATTTTCACCGCGCCGGGCCCAAGCCGCTTGCCCAAGGCCGACGCCTGCGCCATTGCTGCTTCGTTATAAAAGGAATAGGTCGCCGCCCCTGCGCTGAGTAGCGTGGCGATCTTGAAGAAGTCCCGGCGCGAATGGCCAAGTTTGATCAGGGTCTCTGTCGTCTGTTCGGTCAACATCGCGAGTCCTCCTGTACGAAAAGTATATCTTCATTGAGCAACTGCGGTGCCATAAAATCGGCCTTGAACACCCCAAAATACGGCCTTTTACAAGAAAACCAATTTTCGCGCCGACCTTCGCGTATCTTTTTCGAAATCGGCTACCTGTGCGTAGAGTTTTCTGGATACTGCAATGGAAGCAATTCGGCCAGACCAATCCGCTAGATCCGTCAAATCCGTGGCTGAATTCGCGCTGCGCTATTTCTTCTTCAGCGCGTCTTCCCACTTGTACGGCAGGATGTCCGGCACGATGTTCACCTCGCTGGTGAACTTGAAGGGAACGGGGCCGCCGGAGTCGTAAACGAGTTCGATGAAGAACGCGGTGTATCCCTTCTCCGGCTTCTCGACGCGGCCAACGAAGGTCTTGCCCTCTTCCATCGTCAGCGGGGTCTTGGTGTAGGCCTTGCCGATGGTGTCCACGCGGAAGTCGCGCGCGTTCGGGTTGGTCGCCTGCCAGAGGTTGACTTCCTTGGGCATGTCCTCGACGGTCACGACGATCGGGCCGTCCGGTTCGATGGAATACTTGAACTTCGGCCGCGGCGTGTTGTTGACCACGCTGCTGTAAAACGCCAGCAGCGATTCGCCCGCGTCCGATCCCGCGAGGTTGTGCTTGGCGTTCTCGACGTAGCGCAGATATTTTTCGCCCGGGATTTTCGAGTAGTACTGGTGCGAGTTGTCCGGCAGGAAGAATTCGTCACCCGATCCGTTCACGAGATACTTCGGCATCTGCGCGACTTTTTCGCGGTCGAAGTAGTTGTACGCATCCTCGATAGCGAGGATCTCGTCGTACTCCGGCGTACCAATCGCGTGGGGGAAAAGACTGTGATTCACATAGTCGTTCAAGGCCGTGGAGAAGAAGCCATAGGCTTCGTAGTGGTGCCGCGTGATCTGTTGCGAGTTCAGGGCATCGATCACGATCGGCATGATCGCCGTGACCCGCGGGTCAACAATGCCCGTGAGCCACGTCGTCCAGCCGCGCTTCGATCCGCCCGCCACGACGAACTTCTCCAGCTTCAACCCGCCGCCGGCCTCGCTCGCGGAGAACTCTTGCATCGCCGTGATCGCCGCGACGGCACTCTTCACCATCGCCAGGCGCACGAGCCATTCCTCGTCATGCGTGACGAAATATTTCACGCGCGAGTACGCGATCAGGTCGTCCTCTTCGCGGTCCTGCTTGGGCGAGTCCGCGAAGTACAGCGGTTGGTTCGGCACCTGACCTAGTTCCGCGACCACCGTCTTCGAGCCCAGTGCGAGACCCAGCACACGCTCACCGGGTTTCTCCGGGGCGTCCTTGCCGTTGTCGCCGCCGCCGATGTACAGCAGTGCAGTGTTCGCCGTCGTGTCCGTCGGCTTGACGATGGTGAGCCAGTGCTGCCAGACCGGCCGATCGACCTCCGCCTTCGAGCGCCAGGTCTGCGACTTCAGGTCTAGCACCCAGCCGGTCCAGCCATCACCTTGGATCGTCTTGGCCACCGTCCACCCGTAGGCCGGATCGGGCTTGGCGATATACCGGTCGAGTGCCGTCTCTTCGGCTGCGAACGCAGAGACCGAAACCAGTGCAACGAGTACACAGGCGACTGGAGCGAAGCGGTGGCTAAACATGGGAACTCTCCCAGGTGTTGGCTTGCGACTATTTAAAGGCGCCTATTGCTCTCGGTGCAATTTTTCTTCACGCCATTTGCCAAGGTCCTGCGGGGCGAGTATGACGCGGTTGTTGGTGTCCGCGGCTTCCGCTTCAATCTTTGCAGTGCGCGCCGCGATGACGGCTGCGCCAAGGCCGAAAGCCGCCAGCGAAAGCACGATGCCAATGAGCGCGTTGCGAAGGTCCCCAGTTTCGCGCTTGACGAGCGCGATAAGGCCCCAGAGGACGCCGAAGATCGGGATGAGCATGAGGACGTAACCGATGCGGAATTGACGCTGCCACGGGACTTCAATTTCCCGAAGATCGGCAAATATATAAATGGCGAGCATGATTGCGAACGCAGTCACGCCAACCCGCAAGCAAATCTTTCCCGGCGGCGTCGATTTGCGAGTGCCCAGGACGCGTTCCTCCGGGGGACCGGGCAATTCGGAGCTGACCGTTTCGGTAGTGTGCTGCGCGGCCCTGCGTTGGCCGATTTCGATCCAATCGTCTTGTGGCGCCTTCGGGTCCGTCGGGTTACTCATGATCGCGCGTTCCTTTCTGAGAGTGCCAGAGGAGAATTAAAGGTCCGAATATGAATCCGAAGGTTCATCCCACGAGAGTTCTTCGTACATCACGTCTCGCGGGTAGTACCAATAGCGCGGACGATACGGCAGGTCCGGGTCGCGATTTCCACACCAGGGCGGGATGTTCATCAGGGTTGTGTTGTCGTACACATTGGCACGCAGGAAGTCGACATAGTCCGTCGTGTATGGCAGATCGCTGAAGGAGAAGAAACTCCACGTGGCGAATTGACCTACTCGCTGCGTGGTGGTTTCACGGTATTTCTGAAATTCGACGTGGCCGTCGAGGTAGAGCACATTGCCGCCGACGGGCAAGTGGGGGAAGCGGACGAGCCCATTTAGGCCGGGTGTTTCGAACAGTACCGGAATTTGCCCGTCATTGACGTAATCGCTGCCGGGATCATTGATATCCCGAATGAAGACTTTGCCGATATTCTGCGCTGTGCGAAACCAGGTATCGCCGCCGCCTGGCGCATGCCCATAACGTGATTCCCATTCGAAGCCCCGGCGATCGCCGAACGTATCTCCGGGGATGTCCACCGGGCGCTCGCTCGACGCATCGAAGAATCGGTCCTCGGCATCTTCCCCGACGAGATCACTGCGTTTTTCGGCAGATTCTGGGCTATCGGAGACGAGGGTGAGGCTCTGCCGCATGAAGTCTACTTCACCAATAAACATGTAGTAATTGAGTATGTCCCACAAGAACAGGGCGTTCTCTTCCGACTCCAGGGCATACGGAAGAAAGGTGTAAAACTCATTGCTGAGACATGCCGAGTCGGGGCGCAGGCCCTGCAATTTCGCAAGAGGCACCTCGTTGGTACGGTCGGTATATAGATCGGGATCGATGAATTCTTCGCTAAAGGTCACGTCACGGAAATAGACGTCCCGTTCGACGTCTCGCAAGCTAATGGCCGAAGGACAAATGAGTATGTCGAGTTCGGTCAAGTAATCGGGGAAAACTTGTGCCGCGTCGAATATGAAATTGTTGCGCACCAGGTTGCCCGGATACGTGTTCTTGTCGCCTCGCCATTCTTCAGGCGCCTGTGTGGATCGGTTGCGCACTTCGTTCCACCGGGCCTCTCGATTTGGATCATCGGTGGGGTCTCCCCAAAAGTCGTTGCCTGCGCCATTGGGAAGCTTTCCGTCGTGCTCGTCGGCAAACATCATCAGGGCCATGCCGATTTGCCGCATATTGTTGCCGCAGGACAGGCGCCTCGTGTTTTCAAGAGCGGCGGATATTCCAGGCAGCATCAGGGTCGCGAGGATGCCGATGATGGTGATCACCACCAGCATTTCGATCAACGTGAAACCCAAACTAGAATTGCGATCACGCATTCAGAATCTCCTCACAGCGAGTCAACGTCCAAAGTGACCAGCGCCCACTCCGAATGCGGCCTCCCGGAGGCGTGATTGCCTACCGCGCACTCGTTCGCATGCTACCCAAGCCCCCCCGCTTGTGTCAACGCGCACAGCGTGAATGCTATCGGTTACGCGCGCTTCTGTGCGACTCGGTCCGCGGCGTGTGCTAAGCTGGCGATAGCGGCTGAGTCGGTATATTTCAGCGGAAATGAGGCTGGCATGTTTCGAAAGAAAGACTCCGAGTTGGAGGAACCGGTACAAGAGACGCGCGACGTTCGACTTGTACCTGCTCGTATTTTTACGCAAGCCGGGTGGATCGTCGGAAAGCTGCACGTTGCTTCCGAATGGCGGATGATCAATTTCATCAATAACGTGCCGGAGTTTTTTTCCCTGGCCGATGTCCTTCTTGAGGGGCGGCCCAAGGTGATCCCGCTATTCACCTTGCAACGATCGGCTATTCAATTCATCGTCGTCGAATCAGAGCCGGAGAAGGAAGTCGACCCCGGTATGCGGAATCAGATTGAGCACCCCGTCTCCTGTTTGCTCGTGAACGGCGTTCTGCACGGAGTGATATCCGTCATCCGCGGAGTTCGACTCTCCGATCATTTGTCGCGTCTGAAGGGATTCGTAATGGTGAAAGATGTACGATTTCAACTGCGGAATCCATGGGAAAAGCGCGTCATCGACCACGAAGAGTCCTTGGTACTTTTAAATCCGCAGGCGGTTGTGGGCGTATCGGAGTGGTGACGCTCACACAGGCCGCATACCTGAGGGACTAAGCCGAATCACATGGGCTTCACCGCGGCGGAACTAGACGCCATTGCCGTCAGTGCGCGCGTGGCGTCTGTCGCGGTTCTGGGCGGACTCCCGTTTGCGATTGCGCTCGGCCGGTATCTCTCTCGTACCCGCGGCGGAGCCGTGTGGCTCCTCGAGGTCCTCGTCATGCTTCCGCTGGCGCTGCCGCCGATCGTGTCTGGATTTTTCCTGCTGGTGCTCTTCGGCCGCAGCGGCCCGATCGGAGGATTTCTCGAGCGCAGCTTCGGTGTACACATCGCCTTCTCGTGGATTGGCGCCGCGCTCGCGGCCGCGGTGATCGCATTTCCCTTCATGGTGCGCGCCGCGAAACTGGGCTTCGAGGCGATCGATCCGCGTCTCGAACTCGCAGCGCGATCTCTTGGTGCAGGCCGCTTGAGCGTATTCGCGACAGTAAGCCTGCCGCTCGCGAGCCGCGGGATCTTCGCGGGACTGGTGCTGGGATTCGCCAAGGCGCTGGGCGAATTCGGTGCGACGATCATCATCGCCGCGAACATCCCGGGCCAGACGCAAACGATTCCATTGTTGCTCTTCAATCACACAAACCAGCCGGGAGGTCTCGCGGAAAGCTGGCGCCTGGTTTCCGTGAGCGTCGCGCTCGCCGCAGGCGCGGTATTCGTCAGTGAATGGCTCGAACGCCGGGGACGACGCCGTGTCCGCACTGACGTTTGAAATCCGGCATTGGTATCCCGGCGGATTTTCGCTCGACGCCCGTTTCGAGACCGACGCCCGCGTGACTGCGCTCTTCGGTCCGTCGGGCAGCGGGAAATCGAGCGTGATCGAAATGATCGCAGGTCTGCGCCCGCCGGACAAAGGATTCATTTCTGCGGACAGCGAGATTTTGTTCGACTCAACGACGGCTCTGAATTTGCCGCTGAATAAGCGCGGCGTCGGCGTCGTCTTCCAGGATTTGTTGTTGTTCCCGCACAAGAACGCAGAGAAAAATCTGCGGTATGGAATGCGCCGCACACGGGGCGACGGACCGGAAATACGCTTCGAACGAGTCACCGAAGTGCTCGAACTCGACGCGCTGCTCGATCGCCCGATCGGCGCGCTCTCGGGCGGCGAACGCCAGCGGGTCGCGCTCGGGCGCGCATTGCTCAGCCGGCCGCGCGTGCTGCTGATGGACGAACCGCTCGCGGCGCTCGATGATCGTCTCAAGTTGCGCGTGCTCGCGTATGTTGAGCGCATCGTCGAGGAGTGGGCCGTGCCGGTGGTGTACGTCAGCCACTCGCAGGCCGAGGTTCGGCGCCTCGCAGAGCACGTGGTAGTCATGGACGGCGGGCGCGTGGTTGCATCGGGCCCGCCCGCAGACGCGCTCGCCACGCGCGGCGCAATGCAACTGAAAAATGCGTCCGGCCCGATGAACGTCCTGCGCGTCACGCAGCTGCGGTCCGAAGCGGGTCGTTGGACGGGGGACGTGGGCGGCCAGTGTATCGTCTTGCCCGCGATGGAGTCCGCGCCCAAAGGCGAGGTGTACGTGCAAGTCTCTCCCGAGGCCGTGCTGCTCAGCCGCGAAGATATCGAAGGCGTGAGCGCACGCAATCATCTGCGCGGGACCGTGCGCAGCATCGTCGAGATCGGCGGCACCTGTTTCGTGGCCGTCGACACGGGGCAAATCGTATGGGCCGAAGTGACCCCGGCGGCGGTTAAGGAACTTGACCTGAAAAACGGTGCTCCGGTGTTTTGCCTAATAAAGACCCACAGCTTGCGAGTACTTGAGTAGTGCTGTCTTAGAGCCGGGAAACGTCCGCGACGGCTGCGAGTGCTTTTACCGCAGCGTCCTTCTTGTCTTTCTTGAAGAGGATCACGTCGGTGTCGTAAGTGGAGATGGCGAGGATCGGCACCTGCGCATCGGCGAGCGCACGGCTGAGTTTCGAGACGATGCCGAAAAGATTGAAGTCAAGGCGTTCGATGATGCGCAAGGCGATGAATCCACGTTCGCATTTTACGTTGAACGGAATTCGGTCGTCCGGCGCGATGATAGAAAGTTCATCGCGCATGCGCGTGACGCTCATGAGCACGTGCGAATCGAGCGCCCACGGCGGAATGTCGGCGTCCTCCGGAAACCGCGCAAGCGCGAACTTGCCGGGGATCCACTCCAGTGTCAGTTGGATGTCCCGCGCTGGCATTGAGCAGCGGACCTAGAGCGTCGCCGCGCTGCGGCTGCGCGAGCGCAGGGCCAGCAGCCGATCGAAGACGCGCTCGGCAACGCCGGACTTCGGCAGCAGCGGAAGCGCGTCAATCTGACCATCGGGCGTGATCAGGCTCGCGCGCACGGCGTCGGCACCGATCGCGGAATCCTTGCCGCCGACTTCGTTGGCGACGATCAGATCGAGGTGCTTCTTGCGCAATTTTGCCTGCGCGTTCTCGATGAGGTCGTTCGTCTCCGCGGCGAACCCGGCGACAATCTGATCGTCACGCTTGCGCAATGCGACTTCCGAAATGACATCGGGATTCTCAACCAGCTTCAGCGTGAGCCCGTTGCCGTCCTTCTTGCGCTTGGCACGCGCCGGCTCGGCGATGCGGTAATCCGCCACCGCAGCGGCCCCGATGACGATGTCCGCCTCGGGCAGGTGCTTGAGCACCGCGTCGCGCATTTCGATCCCGGTATGGACCGAAACGACATGCGCGGCGAGCGGCGGCGCGACCTCGGCGGGGCCGGTGATCACGGTCACTTTCGCGCCGCGATCAAGGGCCTCTTTGGCGAGTGCATAACCCATCTTGCCGGAGGAGCGATTGCCGATGAACCGAACCGGGTCGATCGGTTCATGATTCGCGCCGGAAGTAATCAGGACGTGCAGTCCTTCGAGGTCGTTCCGCCGGCGAATGAGCCCTAGCGCGACTTCGACGATATATTCGGGGTCGATCATCCGGCCCACGCCGATCGTCTTGCACGCGAGCACACCAGAGTCGGGGCCAACAAAATGACAACCGCGTTCGCGCAGTGTGCGAAGGTTCGCCTGCACAGCGGGATGCTGGTACATGTTCGTATTCATCGCCGGCGCAAAAAGGATCGGCGCGCGAGTGACGAGTAGTGCCGTGGTGAGCCAATCGTCCGCAATGCCCTGCGCTGCTTTTGCGATGACATTGGCGGTCGCCGGTGCGACGATGACAAGATTCGCGCGCGTGGGCAGCGCGACGTGATCGATCTCGGCATTGGTCGCCGAATCGAACATCGAGGTAATCGCGCGCTGGCCTGTGATGCCTTCGAACGACGCCGCGCCGATCAGATGTTGCGCGGACGCGCTGAGGACGGGAACAACTGTGTGGCCTTGCTTGACCAAGAGCGACGCCACCTCGCAGGCCTTGTAGGCCGCGATGGAGCCGGTGACGCCGAGGATGACTTCGTTAGACGATTTCGTACTCATCGGCATTCTCGCCGCCGGTTCGATGCCACAGTTTGCCCTCGAGTATTTCCTGCAAAGACGTAATGACCGGTTTGCGCGAGATGGGGGAGACCATGGAGCGGGCGTCCGGCTTGTGAAGCTGATTGGCCCGTTTCGCGGCAAGGTTCACCAGGCGATACAAGCTGTCAACAGTTTTTCCATCGTGCTTGAAGTCCTCGATGGACAGGTGGTTCATACGGTCGATATTCATCTTTTCCATAATACCCTCATTGTATCACGTGTTTTGGCCCGGACGGCCAGCCTTCGCGCGCGCTTTTCGGAGTATTTCGTGGAATTCCGCGACGGCGGCGTCCAAATCGTCGTTCAAGATCTGGTAAGTATACTCATTTTTGGCCGCGATTTCAGCTTCGGCGTTCCGCAGCCGGATCGCCAGGGATTCCGGCGTCAAATCACCCCGTTTTCGGAGGCGTTCTTCGAGTACTTCCCGGGAAGGGGGCAGCAGAAACACTGTTACCGCGTCCGGGTGCAGCTTGCGGATGCTGCGCATGCCCTGGACGTCCAGCTCCAAGACGGCGTCGCCTCCGCCGCGGACCCGCTCAAGTTCGGCGCGCAGCGTGCCATAGCGCTGGCCATGAACATCCGCCCACTCGGCAAAGCGCGATTCGTCCACCCAGCGGTCGAAGGTCTGCCGGTTCACAAAGTAATAGTGCTTGCCTTCGACTTCACCCGGGCGCGGCGGCCGTGTAGTGACCGAGACGGTGTGCCGCAGGCGCGAATCGTCTTCCGAGACGCGCCGAAGGATCGTGCCTTTGCCGCCGCCCGACGGCGCGGACACGACGATGATCAATCCGGCAGGCGTCGCGCTCATTCGATGTTCTGGATCTGCTCGCGGATGCGTTCGAGTTCGGATTTGATCTCGAGCACATGCCGCACGACTTCGGTGTCGCGCACTTTCGCTCCGAGCGTGTTCGCTTCCCGCTGCATTTCCTGCAAGAGGAAGTTGAGCTTGCGCCCGGCGGGTTCCTGGCCGCGGATGAGTTCCTCCGCGTGGTCGAGGTGGCTCTTGAGGCGGACCGTCTCCTCGGTCACGTCGCCGCGCTCGGCCGCCAGCGCCACTTCGAGTGCGAGGCGCTCCGGCACAAGATTCGCGGCCTGCGCGAGTTCGCCGATGCGCGCACGCAGGCGCTCGGTGTGCAGTTCGTTTAATTGCGGCAGGCGCGCCTCGATGGCCGTGAGCGACTGCCGGATCGCGCCAAGTCGATCGAGCAGGTCCTTCGCCAGGGCGCGGCCTTCGTTTTCGCGCATCGCGTCGAGGCTGTTCAGCGCTTCGTTGAGCAATGTGACCAGAAACGCGCGCAGCGCATCGAGATCTTCCGATTCTTCTTCGGCAACGAAGATGTCCTCGAAGCGCGTGATCATGTCGAGGGTAACGGGCTCTTTCGTGCCGAGCAATTGCCCGAGTTCCCGCGCGCGATCGATGTACTGCTGCGCCAGCCCGCGATCGAGCCGCAGGCGCTGGCCGGAACCGTCCGCGCGCTTGCGGCTCACGCTCACGTTCAGCTTGCCGCGCGAGGTCCGCTCGCGCAGCACTTCGCGCAGGACCAGATCGGCCGTGTTCCATTCGCCCGGCAGCCGCAGCGACACGTCCAGAAAGCGATGATTAACGGCGCTCAGCTCAATGGTGACGGCATCGCCCCGGAATTCGCGCGCGGCCTTGCCAAATCCCGTCATGCTGCGAATCACGCGCGCGCCTCCAAGGGTGGTCGTCGCGCGTACTATAGCCGCCGCGCGGAATCGGCGGCAAACGGGAGTTGGACTGTTTAACGATTGCTCTCAATCTGGCAGGATGGTGCACGTTGTTGTGGGAGATACTGAATATGATGCGCTTGAAAGTATCTGTCTTTGCACTGTTGATCGTCACCGTTGGTTGCCAGTCGGCCTACTACGGTGCAATGGAGCAGATCGGAATTCCCAAGCGGGAAATCCTCGTCGATCGCGTCGAGGCCGCGCGGGACGACCAGGAAGAAGCGAAGGAACAATTCCAGACCGCGCTGCAACAGTTCAAAGCCGTGACCGGGTTCAAGGGTGGTGAACTCGAGAACGCCTACGACACGCTGAACGCTTCCTACGAGCGCAGTAAGGCCAAGGCGGACGACGTCCACAGCAGCATCGGTAAGGTCGACAACGTCGCGCAAAATCTGTTCAAGGAGTGGGAGGCCGAGCTGGAGCAATACACGAACGAGGATCTGCGCCGGGAGAGCGCACGCAAGCTGACTCAGACCCGCGATCGCTATGCGGAGCTCATCACCGCGATGAAGCGCGTCGAATCGCGCATTGCGCCCGTGCTGAACACCTTCCACGACCAGGTACTCTTCATCAAGCACAACCTGAACGCGCAGGCGATCGCGTCCCTGCAAGGCCAAGTCAAAGGAATTCAGACTGACGTCGACGCACTCATCAAGGAAATGGAGACCTCCATTGCCGAGGCGAACAAGTTTATCGGCGAAATGAACAAACCGGACACCTCCAGCTGACCGGCGGACGGACGCGGTTATACTGTTTCCACGTCGGCCCACCCTTGTCATTCTGAGCGGTAGCGAAGAGTCTCCCCGTGGATAGCCGGAACACCTGCTCCATGTATTTCTATCCCAGTAAATGGCAAAAAATGGAACGACAACCCCCGCAACGTGTTCAATAACTGTCTCGGGTAGTAATTACTTCCGGCGGCAATTCTCGTTTTCGCCGGGCGATTCGTCTGAAAGGATCAGCCATGCACACCTTCGCTCTGTTTGTTTCCGTCGCGGCTACACTCGCCGCCGCCGAGACACCCACCTTCAACCGCGACGTAGCGCCGATCGTGTTTCAGCATTGCGCAAACTGTCACCGTCCCGGCGCGGTCGCGCCCATGTCGCTGCTGACCTACGACGAGGCGCGGCCTTGGGCGAAAGCGATGCGGACGGCCGTGCACGATCGCGCGATGCCGCCGTGGGACGCGGACCCGAAAATCGGCAAGTTCTCCAACGACATCAGTCTCAAGCAGGAAGAGATCGACACGATCATCGCCTGGGCCGATCATGGCGCGCCCGAAGGCGCCCCCGCCGACCTGCCCGCCGCACCGCAGTTCCCGGACGGCTGGCAGCTGGGCGAGCCGGACTATGTCGTCGATCTTCCGGAGACCTCGGTACCCGCATCGGGCGACGATCGCTTTCCGAATATTCTGGTCTCGCTTAACCTGCCGCAGGACGTGTTCCTTCGCGCCGTGGAGCTGCGCCCAGGCGACGCGCGCGTGATGCACCATCTGGTGTTGTTCCACGGCGGAATCGCCATGAGCGAAGACGTGATCGATCAGCGGAAGAACAAGTCCGCGCCAATCCTCGATCCCGGCTCTGCGCCGAACGTCATGTATGTGTACGCCGCCGGTTCCCCGCCGGGCGTGTTCCCCGAGGGCATGGGCCACAAGCTCAAGGCGAACGACACACTGTCCATGAACGCGCACTACCATCCCTTCGGCGAAGCGACGACGGATCGCTCGAAAGTCGGCCTCTATTTCGCCAAGGAGCCGCTGAAGAAGTTGTTGACCACGGCCGCAGCGATCAATCCCGCGCTGAGCATTCCACCGAACTCCACCGACCACAGCCAGCGCGCGTACTACCAGTTTTCGCAGGACAGCCGCATCGTGTCCTACCTGCCGCACATGCACGTGCGCGGGCAGAGCATCCGCTACATCATGCATTACCCCGACGGCACGAAGGCCGACCTGCTGAACGTTCCGGCGTACGACTACAACTGGCAGTGGATCTACTACCCCGAGTCGCCCGTGAAAGCGCCGGCCGGCTCGATGCTCGAAGTCATCGGCACTTGGGACAATTCCGCGGCGAATACGCTGAACCCCGATCCCAACAAGCATGTGCAGTTTGGCGAAGGCACCAACGATGAAATGCTCGTGGGATTCGCGGAGTTCGTTCCCGAGGAAGGCGAATCGCCGCGCGTCGAATCGCCGATGGTAAAGATTGCCGGTGCGCTCGCGCGTCATCCGGCCAGCGACTGCTATCCGATCCCCGCCGGTCCCTTCAGCTTTGGACTCTACGCGCCGCGGCAGGGAGAGGGCGTGCTGTACGTTGCCGTCGGCGAAATCATGGTGTCGTCGTCCATCTCCGACATCACCTGGCGCGGCGACCGCGCCATCATAAACACCCGCATGCTCACGCCGAACGCTGGTTCGATGCCATTCGGCATTAGCCTGAGCGTCGCTGGCGAGCAATTCACCGGTGGCGTCCACTTCGGCCAGACGCTCAAACCCGAACAGCTCGACCAACCCACGATACCCGGTGGGCAGCCCATCAGCGGTACGCGCATGGCCGCGAAGGTGGCCGCCGCGGACAAATAGCCACTGCGATTTTGCTATCCTGAAGGCCTGTTGAATGTGTTCGGGATAGATCATGATCGCCGTCTTGGTTGTCATCACAATTCTTGTTTTGGGCGTTGCGTACCTCACCTACGGACGCCACTTGTCCAATCGCCTCGGGCTTGACGCATCGCGGGCGACACCGGCGTGTTCGGTAAATGACGGGCTGGATTTCGTTCCGGCGAAGGCGCCGCTGCTGGTGGGTCAGCATTTCAGTGCGATCGCGGCGGCGGGTCCCATCGTCGGTCCCATCCTCGCGGGCATCTGGTTCGGGTGGATGCCTGCCGTGTTGTGGATCATCATCGGCGCGATTTTTGTCGGTGGTATGCACGACATCACGAGCCTGACCGCGTCCGTGCGGCACAAGGCGGCCTCTGTCGGCGAGCTCGCGCGACAATATATGTCGCCGACGGCGCATGTGTTGTTTCTTACCTTCGTCTGGCTCGCACTGGTGTACGTCATCGTCGCCTTCACCGACATCACCGGGCAGACCTTTAAGTACGTGACCGAAGAAGTTTCCTTCGGCCCCGGTGTCGCGGTTTCCTCCGGGCTGTACCTCGTGATCGGTATCGCGATGGGCGTGCTGCTTTACCGCTTGAAGACGAATCTCACCGCGACGACGCTGATTTTTATGCCGCTCGTCTTCTTCGCGGTCTGGGTCGGGCCGCACGCGCCCCAGGCCGTGCTCGATTTCTTCGCCGGCTTCTCTGCAAAGCAGTGGGACGGCATTCTGTTGGCGTATTGCTTCGTCGCATCGCTGATGCCGGTGTGGATGCTCCTCCAGCCGCGCGGGTATCTCGGAGGTTGGTTTCTGTACGCGACTATGGCGGCGGGCCTCGGCGGTGCGCTCTTCGGTGGCTATGCGATTAAGTATCCCGCGTGGAACCTCGAAGGCATGCACAGCATCGTGAACGGCCAGCCGCTGTTGCCGATTCTTTTCATCACGATCGCCTGCGGCGCTTGCTCCGGCTTCCACGCGATCGTGTCTTCCGGCACGACCTCCAAGCAGCTCAAATTCGAGACCGACGCGAAGGTCGTCGGCTATGGAACGATGTTGCTCGAAGCCCTCGTCGCGATTCTCGCGCTGTCCACCGTGATGATGCTCGCGCCCGGCGACGACACGCTAAAGAAGGACCCGAACCTGGTTTACGCGACCGGTTTGGCGACCTTCATGGCGCGGGCAGGGATCGACTTCAATACGGCGCTGGCCTTCGCGCTGCTCGCCTTCAGCACCTTCGTGTATGACACCCTCGACGTGAGCACGCGCCTCGCGCGGTACGTGTTGCAGGAATTGCTTGGCTGGACCTCGCGCGCCGGCGCCGTCGCGGCGACCGCGATCACGTTGGCGGTGCCCTTCGTGATTCTTATGGCGACGAAAGAGAAAGCCTACCTCGTCGCCTGGCCCATCTTCGGCACGAGCAACCAGTTGCTCGCCAGCCTCACGCTACTTGCAGTCTCCGTCTGGCTCACGCGCACCGGCCGCAGCGCGCTTTTCGCCATCATCCCGATGGTCTTCATGATGGTGATGACGCTGTGGTCGCTTTTCTTGCAGATAAAACCCTTTTTCAATGCGCTACCCGCCTGGATCGACGGCACTGCGCCCAAGGGCCAGGTGATCACCGGCGGCATCGTCGGCGTCGTGCTGTTCATTTTGTCGATCTGGCTCATCATTGAGGCCGCGCGCGTCCTGCGCCACGGCCCTAAGATGAAGCCCGAGACCGAACTCACCGAGACTGCGGCTTGATTCGCTGCTCGAATACCGCTAGACCATAGCGGTGGAGCCTCTTCCCCTCATCTATCAGGTGCTGCTTGCGCTCGGGCTCGGCTTGCTCGTCGGCTTCCAACGCGAGTGGGCGGCAAAACGGGTCGCCGGCATCCGCACCTATCCGCTGATCACGGCGCTCGGCACCCTCTCGATTGCCGTCTCGGACGCGGTCGGCGGATGGGTAGTCGCCGTCGCGCTTCTTGCCGTCGCGCTATTTCTCGCAATCGGTAATGTTCAGGAATTTCGCAAGGGCAATCGCGACACCGGCATCACGAGCGAAGTGAGCGCGCTGGTGATGTTCGGCGTCGGCTGCGCGATTGGCCTGGGGCAGACACTGGTCGCCATCATCATGACGGGCGCCGTGGGGTCACTACTGCATTGGAAGACACCGTTACACGCCTTTGTGCGGCGTGTCGGTGAGCAGGACCTTAACGCGATCTTCCGCCTGGTACTCGTGGCGATGGTGATCTTGCCCGTGTTGCCAAACAAAGACTACGGCCCCCATGGCGTCATCAATCCCTTCGAAATCTGGCTGATGGTTGCCCTCATCGTCGGTATCAGCCTCGCCGCCTACATCGCCTACAAACTCTTCGGCCGTCGCGGCGGCACGCTACTCACCGGAATCCTCGGCGGCCTGATCTCCAGCACGGCAACGACCTTTTCCTACGCGCGCAACGCCCGGCGCGCGCCTGGCAGCGAGGCGATTGGTGCGGTGGTCATCGTGATCGCATCGGCCATCGTGCTCCTGCGCGTGCTCTTTGAAATCGGAATCGTCGCCCCGGATTTTCTGCGAGACGCCGCACCGCCGTTGGGGATTCTATTTGGCGTGATCAGTGTGCTGGCTGCGGTGCTGGCCGTGAACGCGCTACGCGCCAAACCGGACGCGCTCGAAGTGGCGCCGCCGGCCGGTCTTCGCTCCGCAGTACTCTTCGGCGTGCTGTATGCGGGGGTGCTCTGCGCCGTGTCGTTCGGAAAACACTACTTCGGCACATCCGGCCTCTACACCATCGCCGCGATCTCCGGCTTGACGGACATGGACGCAATCACGCTGACCACCGCCCAATTCGTCAAGGCCGGGGAAGTCACGCCGGCCGATGGCTGGCGGATGATCGTCGTCGGGATGTTGTCGAATCTCGTGTTCAAGGGCGCAATAGTGGGTATGCTCGGCGATCGCAAACTGCTCGCACGCGTAGGCGCGGCATTTGCCATTACCGGGGCCGCGGGAGCGGTTCTAATCGCGTTCTGGCCGTGAGAACTACGCCAAGTATACGTGTGACTCGCGTGCCGCGCGCAGGTTTTCCTCGAAGTGCTGGAAGTTCTGCATGTCCGCGTTGACCACGTCGAGTCCGTTCTCCAGCACGTAGGCGTACGAGCGCTGATAGGGGCTCAGGCCTGCGTTGAGCAATTTGGGCCCGTAGAACTTGTCGAAGGCCGTCACGATGCTGTCCTCCGCCACGCGCCCATACTTGCCGCCGTAGGGCTCCGTCGCGATCGGGCGAGCGGCCTTCATGCCGACGAGGCCGATGCCCGCCTCACGCGCGCGCTCAAGCAACGGACGCAGGTCCTTCAGCGTTCCTTTGCCATCAAGCAATTGCTGCTTGCGGTAGTCGTACCAACCCGCCGGGCAAATCGCGATCATCGCGAGGCTGTATGCGCCGGTATCGATGGCGGCTTCGAGGCACTCCTGCGCGTTCTCGTGCGTGCTGATGCCCAGGTGCGAGACCTTGCCCGCGTCGCGCGCCGATGCGAAGGCGGCGAGGAGTTCCTCGCTCTTCACAAGCTTCGGATTGTTCACGCCCATGAAGTAATAGGCATCGACGTGATCGAGTTCAAGGCGTTGTAGGCTCAGATCGAGTTGACCCAGCCAGTAGGTCGCTGCATTCTTCGCCGCTTCCGTCGTGAGCGGACCCTCCGCCGTGACGCGCGCCGGAGCCTTGCTCACGACCCACACATCCTTGCGATGTGACTTCAGGAAAGGCGCCAGATATTTTTCCGAGCCCTTGTAGTAGTCGTCATAACCGACATCGAAGAAGTTAACGCCCTGCTCGAATGCGCGCCCCAGCAGGCGCACGGCTTTGCCCCCGGCCAGCGCCGCGCCACAGCCGAACACCAGCCGGCTCGACATGAATTTCGTCCGCCCTAGCTGCCGATAACTCATGCGGTCGGACCGTTCGTTGCGGCGGTCGAGTCCGTCGTTGGCGGTAACATTGCCTGTGACGCCCAGCAGCGTAGAGCCCGCAATCGCCGCAGTCGTCTTCATGAACCCGCGTCGATTGATTTCACTCGAACCATCGTTGCTCGGCATCTCCGGACCCTCCGTTGTATCACATCGGAAACAATACCAGCCGCGCGGCCCGGGGGCAACGCGGCTGGGGGTGGTGTCGTTTGGGGAGTCGTCTAGTCGCCAGACGACTGCGGGCGCACGTTCAGCAGGCCGAAGCCGCCCAGATCGGCGGCATGCGCCGTCTGTTCGCCCTCCCGTACGACCTTGTGACACTGCACGCAGGTAAGCACCACCTGCACGTAGTTCAGCGCCGCGCCGTCAATGCTCTGCTTTTCCGCGGACGTTGCCACCCGCTCGAGCGCGGAACGAAAGTCATCGCCATACTCCGCATAGGCCGATGACTGGGGCTGACTCCAGCGCGCTTCGAGACTAATACGCTGTAGCTCGCGGGCGTGTATCTGCATATTTTCAAAATCGCCAATGGAAAGCGCAGACAATAGTTCCTGCGCATGCACCAATTTCTGGCGCATCAACGATTCGCCTACTTCCTGGGTGACGCGTAGCGCCGCCCCGCCGGGCTGTTCACTCGTTTGTCCCTTACTTGAGGCGGTGGTGATCGCGACAACCGCAATGACGCCCAGTCCAACGATCCAGAACTTATGCATTGTGATGCCCTCCCGTCGATGTCCTAGACTTACGATCCCGGAACGGGGCCGCCCGTTCTCCCGTTTTGCTTTGAAAAGAGCAAGATAAATGCCACTATCCGCATTCTAAAATAGGTCGAGTGGTAGGGCTCGGCGGCGCATAACCTATGATTTGCGCTCTTGCGCAAAGCGCGGGCTGAGCAGGTGTGTATAGGACAGGAGTGACGGCTAAGCAGATCCGCCGATGCATCTGAAAAACTCCGTGTGTGCTGCAGTGTGGTAGGCTTTCAAATTCTAGATTCTAATGCAAAGGAGCGAGTACCTCCCTATGTCGAGAGTGTTCACAGTGGTGACCGTGGCCGCCGCGTTCGCGATGGTGGCCTTTAATCTATGGGGGCCTGGCGCGCTCAGCCCGTGGGCGAAGATGACTGCCTCGACGGCATTCATCTGTCTGGCGGTCTCCGTCGGCGCACACACGTGGAACTACGGGCGCATTATGCTCGCCGGTCTCTTTTTCTCCTGGTGGGGTGACTGGTTTCTCACTGGCGGTGGCGACACCCGTTTCCTGCTCGGTCTCGTCAGTTTTCTCACGGCGCATGTCTTGTACTGTGTCGCGTTCGGTGTCCGCGGGATCAACTGGCGCTGGTCGGCGGCGGCGCTGCCGGTGGTGGCTGCCGTGACGAGTGGCGCGCTGCTGTGGCTCTCGCCCCATGTCGGCCCGGACATGACCTGGCCCGTCCGCGCATACACCGGTGTCATCAGCGTCATGGTGATCCTGTCTTTCGGCGCGAAGGGCGCCGGCGGACCGTGGGCGATCCCGATTGGCGCCGTGTTATTTTATTTCTCCGATATTTCCGTGGCCTCCGGCCAGTTTGTAAAACCGGATTTCCCGAATTATGTCTGGGGTCTTCCGTTCTATTTCATCGGCCAGGTCTTTCTGGCCGTGAGCGCGAAGCGGGTCGCCAATGCCGGACCGGTGAAGGCGGCGGCGCGCTCGGCGGCGTAGTATGCCGTCGGCGCATGTCGTTGTTGCCGGCGCCGGCGCATGGGGTGGATGGATCGCCCTTTCATTGTTGCGCGCCGGGCACAAGGTCACGCTGCTCGATCCCTGGGGGCCGGGAAACGCCCGCGCCAGTTCCGGCGATGAGACGCGCATCGTCCGCACCAACTACGGCGCAGCGGCTCAGTACGTCGAAATGGGCGCGCGCTCGCTGGAGATTTGGCGCGAATTCGAACGGACCGAAACTATAGAACTGATTCGCCGTTGCGGTGTGCTTTGGCTGGAAGGTTCCCGTGATGAAGCGAACAAAGCGTCGCTTCCCATCATGGAATCGCTCGGCGTCAAGTTCGATCTACTCTCCCAGGGCGATCTTCGCCGCCGGTACCCGCAGATCAACGCCGCCGGTTTCGAGTATGCCGTGCTGGAACACGGCGCCGGATACGCCTTCGCGCGCCGTTCGTGCCGTGCCGTGGTCGAGGCTTTCATGCGCGAAGGGGGCGTCTATCGTCGCGCCGGTGCCCATCCGCCGTCGGCAGCGGGGAAGAGTCTCAATTTCGTGGAACTCGATGCCGGTGATCGCATCGAAGCGGATGCCTTTGTGTTCGCGTGCGGGCCTTGGCTGCCGCAAGTGTTTCCCGACGCTATTGGGAATCTGATCCGCCCGACGCGGCAGGAGTTGTTCTACTTTGGCGAACCGTCCGGCGGCGGTCCGTTCGGAGACGAGACTATGCCCGCATGGATCGACCACGGCGAGCACATGTGGTACGGAATTCCGGGCAACGAGTCGCGTGGCTTCAAAATCGGCGACGACGCCCGCGGCCCCGACACAAACCCCACAACGCAAGAGCGCGTGCCTACGGAACCTTTCATCCGCGCGGCACGCGAGTATGCGGCATTTCGTTTTCCCGGCTTGGCCAATGCACCGATCAACGAGGCGCGCGTTTGCCAGTACGAAAACACCCCAGACAACGATTTCATCCTCGATCGGCATCCGCGTCTCGAAAATGTCTGGATCGCGGGCGGCGGTTCAGGTCACGGCTTCAAACACGGCCCGGCGATAGGGGAACACCTTTGTGCATTGATCCAGGGCCACGCACGTGTCCGGCCTGAATTCGCACTGGCGCGTTTCGGGCATCAACATGCATAACCCGAAGCGAATGCCTCGCCGTCGTGCGGCCATGATCATCGCGGGTAATCTCCTGCTCATTGCTGTATTGCTCGAAGTCGGGACGCGCTTCATTTACCCTTGGATTCGCGGCGGCGATTTTTCCTGGGCGACGCTGCGCGATGAACTGCGCAAGCCGGACAGTGTCGAAGAGTTCGTCATCGGCGATCCTGCTGCGGGCGCGCCTTCGGTTATCCTTCATCCCTACATCGGATTTACGTTTGAACCCGGTTCCACGTTGACAACGCGCGATGGTTCGCCGCTTCAGTATTCCCGTTTTGGCTTTTTTGGAGAGGATCCGGTCTTTGAACGAGCGCCGGGCGAGATCATTGTCGCGATCGGCGGAGGCAGCGTGGCCGGTGGACTCTGGCATCGGGGCGGGGACACGCTGCGCGCCACGTTGCAAGCGGATCCCCGTTTCCAGGGAAAAACGATTCGCCTTCAGTCTTTTGCGCTTGGTGGATTCAAACAGCCACAGCCGCTGAATACGCTCGTTTATCTTCTCGCATTGGGCGCGAAGTTCGATGTGTGGATCGAACTCGATGGCTTCAATGAAATAGCGTTGCCGCTCGCTGAAAATGCGCCCTCCGGCATACCCACGGACTATCCGCGCGATTGGCGACGGCTTTCTCGCAGCGGTGTGTCGAGCAGTGAACTGGGTATACGCGCTGAAATTTACGCGCTCCGCCGCGATCGGGAACGGCGCCGCGTACTTGCCGCGCAGTCTCCCTGGGTGTTCAGTGCCTTCATCGCCGCCTGTTGGGATACCGCCGATCGGCGTAGCGCCGCGCGCATCGCGGAGATGGCCGCGTCGCTAGCCGCTACGGCTCCCCAGAGCGAAGCGCCAAACGAAAACGAAGTGTTGCACGAATCGGTCACCGTCTGGAAGAACGCGTCGATTCAGATGGCCCGCCTCTGCGCGGCAAACGGTATCGCGTATTACCAATTTATCCAGCCCAATCAATATTTCCCCGCTACCAAGACCTTCTCCGAGGAGGAACAGCGTACTGCGCTGGCCAAAGGCGGATATCAGCCGCCCGCCGAGAAAGGCTATCCGCTACTCGTGGCCGCGGGCGAAGAACTCCGCGAGCAAGGCGTTCCGGTTTTCGATCTCACCACTATTTTCCGCGACGAACCCCGTACGATTTATCGCGATTCCTGTTGCCATCTCAATGAACTTGGGAACGATCTTCTCGCTCGGCGTATCGCCGAGATCATTGTTACAGCGCCCACTGCCGCCAGCAATTGATTGCCTTTGCATGAGGGCGGCGTTTCGAGGGTCCTCTCGTCTAAGCTCTGCCCCGATACGCATTTTGGGACCGGGCGGGCAATTCAACTCGCGGAGAGGGAACAGGAAATGCGACAACGGACATGGCGGAAGTGAACAGCTGGTGCGCTGACATTGGCGGCGGCTGGTCACTCGCTCGCGGCGCCATAGATCTCGCCGGCGGCACCGCAATATAAGAAACCAGAAAGGATCGGAGCTCTCTCGCCGCGAGGCTAGGCTCCAAAGTTCGCCGCGGGCACCGCGAGGATGTCGTAGTGTGCCCAACTGGTGACGTTGCTCTCCATGATCTCGTCGCCAAACAGGTTGGAGTCGCTTACGACCCGGCGGACGTTGTACCGGAGATCCTGAAGAAACCTGACCAATTCACGCCGGTAGTTTTCGGTTGAGTGTTTATACACTTCAACCTTGAGGTAGGGCCGTCGCTTTTCAATGAGGGCGCGAATCGATTTCAAGACCTCCAGATCGAACCCCTCGACGTCGATCTTGATATAGCGAAGTCGCTGGAGTTCGGCCGGATATTTTGATTGCAAAAAGTGTTCGAGGTTGCGTCCGGGGACGGTGAGTTTGAATGCGTGGCCGTGCTTCCACTGGCTGATTCCCTGGTGGCGGCCGCCGTTGCAGTATCCGGCATCGCTGTACTCCAGCGTAATCTCGCCGTCCTCCGGAGTCGCCGCAAAATCGAGCGGAACGACGCGCGTCTTGTCCAGATTCAACGAAGCATTTTTCTGCAGGATTGGAAATACGTAGGGATTGGGCTCAATCGCGAACACAACACCTTTCGTCCCTACCGCCAGCGCAATCGGCAGCGTCGAATCACCGGAGTGCGCACCGATATCGATCGCCGTGTCGCCGGGCGACAAGAACCGGCGGAGCGCGTCCACCTGTTCCTGGCTGAACGTCTTCCGCTTTTCGCGGGGGTGCAGCCAGTGCGCGTACTCAAAGGCCCCGTCGCGCGCCAGCGCCGACCATTCGACTTCGAACCCGTAGTGCTTCGACTTCGGCCGCACGCCCAAAAGCGCCAGCATACTCTTCACTTTCATTGCAGGGCCCCCTCCGGACACATGGTATCGCCCGCACGCGCCCGGGAACAATTCGACTGCACTCGGATCGAAACGGAAGCGCTACTCGAGCATATGCTCGCTGGAATCCGGCGCGCGCGGTTTCAGTTCCGGATGGGCATTCAGCATCCGCGCGCAGGTGTTCCAGCGCAGGATTGCTTCGTCGTTGCGCGCAGGGCGGAGCGCCTCGGCCTTTTCGTAGTGCCGCATCGCCTCGCGAAACGCCTCATAGGCCGCCGCGCGATCGTCCGGCCCGCTGCGGTGCAGGTGCGCCTTCGCTTTCCGCTCAAAGATGACGCCGTGGTAATACGACCGGCTGTATTCGTCTTGCAACTTCGGAAGCAGCGCCATCGCCGCCGTGAGCGCTGCGCCGACGCGGGTCGGAAACTGATCGGTCAAGGAAAGCAGGAGCAACGTGAGCGCGCGCTGGTTCTGCGGATCGGCCTGCAAGACATCCATGCAGATGCTCTCGGCCTCGCTCGGTTCGTTTAGCAGCCGGTATCGCTCCACGCGATCCAGCGCCGCCGGCGCGGCTTCCTTCGAGATCGGCTTGAGATCAAACATGGCAGCCTCCTCTCCGCGCCGGGACCGGCGTACTTGATGATGAGCGCCGAGCCTACACCTTCTTCGGCTTGAACAAGCGCAACAACCAGCCGAGCGGATCATAATACCGATCGACGACGCGCTCCTTCAGCGGGATGATCGCGTTGTCGGTAATCGTGATGTGCTCCGGGCAGACCTTCGTGCAGCATTTCGTGATATTGCAGAAGCCGATTCCGTCCGTTTTCTTGAGGTCTTCAAGCCGGTCTTCGATGTCCAGCGGATGCATCTCGAGCGCCGCCGTATACACCAGGAAGCGCGGCCCGATGAACTCGTCGTGCTTGTGGTGATCGCGCAGCACGTGGCACACGTCCTGGCACAGGAAGCACTCGATGCACTTGCGGAATTCCTGCACGCGGTCGACATCCGCCTGATCGATGCGCCAGCTTCCGTCCGGCGCATCGGGCTTGCGCGGTTTGAATTTCTTGATCTTCTTCTTCACCCGGTAGTTCCACGAAACATCCGTCACCAGGTCTCGCAGCGACGGGAAGGCCTTCATCGGCTCCACCGTCACCGGCTCGTCCAGCGGCAAATCGCTCAGCCGCGTCATGCACATCAGCCGCGGATTGCCGTTGATCTCCGCCGAGCACGACCCGCACTTGCCGGCCTTGCAGTTCCACCGCACCGCGAGGTCGTTCGCCTGCTCCGCCTGGATGTTATGCACGGCATCGAGCACCACCATGCCTTCGGAAACTTCGGTCGCGTAATCCTTGAAGTTGCCACCGTTGACGTCGCCGCGCCAGATTCGAAAAGTCGCCTTGGGCATCTATTTCATCTCCTCGATGATCTGGTTCTGCTCCGCCGTCGGTTCGAGGCGCGGGAGTTTCTTGAGCGCCATCGAACCGTCGGACTCCTTCTTGAGAATGAGGTTGTACTTGCCCCATTCGCCCGTTTTGTCGGGGTAATCCTCGCGGAAGTGTGCGCCGCGGCTTTCCTTGCGCTCGATGGCTGCGCGCGTGACGGCTTCCGCAACGCACATCAGATTTTTCAAGTCGATCGCCGTGTGCCAGCCGGGGTTGTATTCGCGATTGCCCTGCACGACGACCTTCTCCGCGCGCTTCGACAACTCCATTACGCCGCTCAGCGCGCGCTTCATCTCGTCTTCCAGGCGCACAATGCCGACGAGATCCTGCATCATGTCTTGCAGCGCGTATTGAATTTGATAGGGACCTTCGCCGCCGCTGTTGGACGATTGCCGCTCGATCGGCGCGAGGGCTTCACGTGCGGCCGCATCAACGTCTGCATCGCGGACTTTCGCTGCGGGGTTCTTTTTTGCGTACTGCGCAGCATATTCACCCGCGCGCTTGCCGAACACGAGCAAGTCCGACAGCGAATTCCCGCCCAGCCGGTTCGCGCCGTGCAGACCCGCGCCGCATTCGCCCGCCGCGAACAGCCCCGGCACGCAGGACATCTGCGTGTCGCCGTCCACGCGCACGCCGCCCATCGCGTAGTGCGTCGTCGGGCCGACTTCCATCGGCGTCGTGGTGATATCGATGCCGGCGAGTTCCTTGAACTGGTGATACATGCTCGGCAGCTTCTTGCGGATGTGCTCCTGCGCGTTGGGGATGCGCTCCTTGATCCACGCAATATCGAGGAACACGCCGCCGTGCGGGCTGCCGCGCCCGGCCTTCACTTCGCGGTTGATGCACCGCGCCACGTGGTCGCGCGTCAACAGCTCCGGCGGGCGTCGCGCGTTCTTGTCGCCCTGCGTGTAGCGCCAGCCTTCTTCCTCGTTGTCGGAGGTCGAACTCTTGTAGTTGTCCGGGATGTCATCGAACATGAACCGGCGGCCTTCGCTGTTCCGCAGCACGCCGCCCTCACCGCGCACGCCCTCCGTCACCAGAATGCCGCGCACGCTCGGCGGCCACACCATGCCGGTCGGGTGGAACTGG